>Ga0111538_10000142_pt1 | contig 83768 bp, 74 predicted proteins | sample SoiMethybrSBSTD1_FD_79669 | JGI IMG/M metagenome (GOLD analysis project Ga0111538, IMG submission 79669) | Bulk soil microbial communities from a Populus tree surrounding site in Tennessee, USA - Soil MetaG P. TD hybrid SBSTD1 (version 2)... | ecosystem: Environmental > Terrestrial > Soil >...
CCCACCTGCCGGGCAGGTCGGGCCACAGCACGCGGTCCTCGGACGGAACCTCCTCGTTCCACGCGACAGCGACGGTGGGAGGGATCGACGGCAGCGTCTCGAACATCCGGGCCGCGGTCATGAAGACCGTGCGGAAGTGACGCAGGACGCGGTTTGCAGCGTACGGGCCGTTCTTCGCGGTGATCGCGGTGTGCTTCTCGGCGCACATCGCGCGGCTGATCTTCGTCAACGGCAGCGGCAGCCACGAGGAGAGGAGCCGCTCCGTCTCCTCCTGCACGACCTTGGCGCTGCGCGGTGCACAGCCGCGCTTGCGCATTCCTTCAACGTGCGTCATCAGTGCGTCGGCCAGCGTGACCGCTGCCGGCTCGGGCTCCACGCCCTTGCCGTTGTCGAGGTCGACGATGACCTGGCGAGCCTTCTTGCGCGCTTCCTCGACGGTCGCCTCGCCGTAGCGGGCGACTTTCTTCTTCACGATCCGGCCGGCGACGGAACGAATCACCATGAACGTGGCGTTGACCTCGGCGCCGTGCGGCCGGCGCACGACGAGGCAGAACGAGGTCAGGTCGGAGTCGAAGTAGACGCGCTGCAGGACGGGCTTCCCGGAGGCCGTGACTTCGTCCGGCCGGGGCGCCGGACACTTGGTCTTGATCGAGTGTTGAGTGAGCTTCAGCTTGGGCATCGGACTGGGCTTGCTCGAGGCAAGCCTGAGGTAAGTTTCGGCCGAGAAGCCGTGCCCGCTGAGGTCCGTTCGCACACGCGAACAGCCGGCGGAAGTCGTCCCGGACGGCCTCTTTCCCCTCGTCTCGTCCGCTGAGGCCCGCTCGATCACGTTTTCGTCCGATTGGCAGAAGTCGGTTGGGAAGCTGACGTTCTACCGCTGAACTACACCCGCGTGCGGTTCGCGCACGAGGATGCTGGCCCGACGCGCCGAGCAAGTCAACCGCCGCATCGCCCGACTCGCCCGACTGCTACTTCGTCCATCCGCGCGCCGGACCGCGGTGAGCAGTCACCGTGCCGACCTTGGATACCCCGCTCGCTTTCGAACTGCTCCACCACGCACCCGCCCTGCGCGCCCTCCGCCCGCCTGCTCGTCGCCGACCACGACGTCGACGATCTGTGCCAGGACGTGGCGCTGCAGACGCTCCAGACCTCGCCGCCCGATCCGACCGGCCTGCGCGCATTCCTGCAGACCGTCGCACGGCGCATCGCCAGCAACCATCACCGGGAATGGGCCCGCCGCCGGCGCCGCGAGCAGGACGTCGCAGCAACCGCCGCGGCCACTAACCGAGGCGAACTGCCGTCGCCGGCCGACGCGCGGTAAAGACCAGGTCGGAGCGTGAGGCGAAGAGCAGGAGGATGCGGGTGAGAGCTACTTCGATGTGGCGATCGAACGTCGGCGGAGTCTTCCCCTTGGCGGCGGGACCTGGCCAACTCGCTGCTGTGACAAATCGAGAACCTCCGCGATGTCGCGGAGCGACCAGGCTTCGCGCTGTAAGCGCGCGACGACATCCGCTCGCTTCTTCATCAGTTGCTCCAGCTTCCCGCTGAGGTCCTCCAGCTCTTGCTTCACCTTCCGGGCCGCGGCAGGTAGAGGCAGGACCTCACTGAGCTCGGCGGACTCCGCCTTGTCGCCTTCCCAGAGCATCAGGGCCTCCCGGATGCGAGCGCGAGTCTGCGCGATGCCTCGTCCGAATGTGTGGCACCGGGGAAGCTCCTTCACTGACGCGAGCCATTGGTTCGGCCGGTCGCCGTGCTCGAAGATCACCGTGTAGTGCTGTTTGGTCATGTGCTTTCCTGCTGTTCTCTTGCTGCCCTACGCGCCGCTCCCGCACAGCCCCTCGACTTCCTGCCACAGACTCGCAGCACGGCCCGGGCTCAGCCGCAGCTCGTCGAGCACGCTCGGCCGCTGTTGCAACGTGGCACACAGCACCACGCCCTTCTTCAGCAGCACACTCTGTTCCTGCGCCCGCAGCGAAGTCAGCACCGTGACCGGATGCAGGCCCGCGCGGTCGATGCGCTCCCTCAGCCCGTCGCCCTTGGGATGGTCCCAGCTCAACAGCCCCAACCCGACGCCATCGCCGTAGACGAGCGCATCGCTCGTGAAGCGTCCGTTCGTGATCAGCCAGAACTGCCGCAACCCCGCCGCGTCGAGATCCTCGGCGCGTGCGTGCACGTACAACGCAACCTTGACGTCGACCTTGCCTTCGCTCTGCACCTTGAACTTGCACTCGCCGAGCACGCGCACTCCGTCGCGCACCGCGACGAGATCGATCTCGTGCCGCACGTGGCGACCCTCCAACACGACCCCGGTGCGCACCCTGAATCCCTCGCGCCGCCACAGTTCGCCGATGAACTTCTCGAACGGAAAGCCGTCGGGCCCGAGCCGCTGGATCGCACGCTGCAGCGAGTAGCGCGCCGCCGTGTCGCGGCGCTCGTGGCGCAGCAGGCGATGGGCGATGCGGAAGATCTCGGTGCTCGCCATGCCGTCGTGCAGGCGATTGCGCACGGCGTCGACGGTGCGCTCGATCTGGTCGGCGCTCGCACCGCTGCGCCGCAGCGAGCGCCGCAGCTTGTGTTCGCGGAACGGCTCGATCAGGCCCGTGGTCTTCAGCAGGTGGGGTTCGCCGTGCGACATGACCGCGGGGAACTCGACCACGCCGGCAGCTTCGCGTCACCTGCGCACCGGCGGTTCCACGCCGCCGACGCGCCCCTCTTTCTCCAACCGCCCCAGCATGCGCAGCAGTCCGTCGAGGATCGTCAGCGGATGCGGCGGACAACCCGCCACGAACAGATCCACGGGCAGCCCCGCCCCGAGGACCCCGCCGAGCTGCTGCGGATTCCCGCGGAACGGCCCGCCCGAGATCGCGCACGCGCCGACGGCGATGACGATCTTCGGCGGCGGCACCGCGGCCCAGGTCTTCTGCAGCGCGAGTACCATGTTCTCACTGATGCAACCCGTCACCAGGATCCCGTCGGCGTGGCGCGGCGAGGCGACGACCTGGATGCCGAAGCGACCGAGATCCCAGCCGACCGTGGTGAGCACGTTGACGTCCGCTTCGCACGCATTGCACCCGCCGGCACTCACCTGTCTGAGCTGCAGCGAACGACCGAACAACCGCCGCAGCCGGTCGTCGAGCGCCTTCGCGAGCTGCAGTTCCTCACCCGCCGCGACGACGAGATCCTCGCGCCGCGACGCCGACAGCCGGTGATCGCCCGAATACGAGATCGCGCCTTCGGGGCAGGCGTCGCTGCAGTCGGTGCAGAACAGACAGCGACCGAGGTCGATCCTGACCTCGTTCCTGCCCGCCACCTCGCCAACTTCGATCGCGGTCGTCGGGCACGCCTCCGCGCACACCCTGCACCCGGCCTTGCACTTGCCGGCGTCGACGAGCGGACGGCCGCGGAAGCGCTCCGGCAACGGCGGCGGCGCCGCCGCGGGGTAGCGCATCGTGCGGTGGCCTTGCTGCAATCGCGCGAGGATGGGGTGGATCATGAGGGGCTAGAGATCGTGGCCGCAGTAGGACAGATTGAAGCTCTTGTTGCAGAGCGGGAAATCCGAGATCTGCTGGTTGCGCATCGCGACCGCGAGCCCCGGCCAGTTGTGGAACGACGCGTCGACGACCTTGTATCTGTCGAAGCGCCCGTCTCCGCGCGTGCTCGCGACGTGACACAGCTCGCCGCGCCAGCCTTCGACGAGGCTCACGGCCACGTGATCGCCGGGCAGCGCCACCTCGCCGCCCGACACCACGGCACACGGTTCGGGCATCATCTCGAGCAGCTCCTCGACGAAGTCGAGCGACCTCTGGATCTCGAGCCAGCGCACGAACGCGCGCGCGTAGACGTCGCCGTTGTGCCCCGTTGCGGTCGGCTGCTGCACGAAGCAATACGCTCCCGTTGCATGGTCCGCGCGCACGTCGAGCTCGAGGCCACACGCGCGCGCGGCCGGTCCGACGAGCCCGAGCAGCACGCCGGTCTCGCCGCTCACGACGCCCGTGTCCTCGAAGCGCGCGACGACCGACGGCGTCATCCACAGCAGCTCGACCGCGGTCGTGACGTCGCGCCGCGCGGCCTGCAGCTTCTCCCGCATCTGCCCGGCCATCGCCGCGTCGATGCAGAACCGCACGCCGCCGGGGCGCACGAGGCTGCGGCCGAAGCGATTGCCGCACAACAGCGCCGACAGGTTCAGGAAGTCGCCGCGGATGCGCCCGCAGAACGCCGCCGTCGGCAGGAACCCGACGTCGCCCGAGAGCGCGCCGAGGTCGCCGGTGTGGTTGGCGAGCCGTTCGAGCTCGAGCGCGATCGCGCGGACCACGTGTGCGTGACCACCCACGCGCAGCCCCGCGAGCCCCTCGAGGTTCATGCCGAAGGCGAGCGCGTGGCCGACCGAGGTGTCGCCGGCCAGCGTCTCGATCAGGTGCAGCGAGGTGCGCCCCGGCCCCTCTCGCAGCGCCGCTTCGACGCCGCGGTGCTGGTAGCCGAGCGAGATCTCGAGGTGGAACACGTGTTCGCCGTGGCACTGGAAGCGGAAGTGGCCCGGCTCGATGACGCCCGCGTGCACGGGCCCGACCGCGACCTCGTGGATCGCTTCGCCGGCGATCTTGTAGAACTCGGCCGCGCCGATCGCGGGCGGCGGCGTGGTCCGCGGATCGGCGTGCATGGGCCGTTCGAAGCGCACGGGCTTCAGCCACGGATGGCCCTCGGGGCGCAGTCCGTACTGCTCGTGGATCTCGCGTTCGAACAGGTGGGCCTGCGGACAGCGCTGCGTGAGCGCCGGGAAGGTCGGTCCCTCGACGGCCGCGGTGCCGAGCAGCAGTTCGCCACGCGCATCGTCGGCCAGCACCGCGAAAAGGCGCGGGTCCGCGTCGCCGCCGCGGCGCAGTGCGAACAGCGCGCAGAGCCGCAGCTCGTCGTTCATCGCGCTCGCGAGGCCGTCCTGGAACGCCGCGAGCGACGACGCAGGAACGTCGCGCCACGGCAGCGCGCTGCCGTTGCGGATCGCCGCGAAACCGGGGCGCGCCTTGTTCATGGCCGGCCCTCCACCTGGGCAGCCGCGGCGAGCAGCAGTTCCCGCAGCGGTCCGGGCAGCCAGACGCCGAGCAACAGCACGAGCAGCAGCGCGAGCACGATCGGCAACACGAGCGACGGACGGTCGGCGTGGTCCGGACTCGCGCTGTCGCGCGGCGGGGTCTGCCCCTGCACGACGCTCAGCACGGTGCTGCCCATGCCGAGGAACACCGCCATCAGCAGCGCGAGGTAGAAACCTCCGGCCACGAACTGGCCGCTGCCGAACGCGGCGCGCGCGATCGTGAACTCGCTGACGAACGGGCCGAACGGCGGCGATCCCGTGATCGCGAGGAACCCGGTCAGGAACAGCGCGGCCGAGGCGGGCACGCGGCCCAAGGCACCCGTGACCACGTCGGTGCTCTTGCTGTTGAACGCGCGGTGGATGTTGCCGACCGACAGGAACATCACGCCTTTCGTCAACGCGTTGTTGAGCATGTGATACAGCGCGCCGAACAACGCGAGCCCGCCGAGACCCGCGCCGAGCACGAGGATGCCCATGTGCTCGACCGAGGAGTAGGCGAGCATGCGCTTGATGTCCTTCTGCCTCACCATGAACACGGCTGCGAACACCATCGACAGCAGCCCCATGAACACGAGGATCGGCGCGACGAACGCGCGTTCGCCGGCGGCGTGCATGATCGTCAGCAGGCGCAGCAGCGCGACGAACGCGCCGGTCGTCACGCCGCCGGCCAGCATCGCGCCGAGGATGCCGGGCGCCTCGCCGTAGGCATCGGGTTTCCACGTGTGCATCGGCGCGAGACCCATCTTGGTGCCGTAGCCGACCAGCAGCGTGACGAAGGCCGCGTGCAGCCACGGCTTCGACAATTGCGGCGCCATCGCGACGAGCTCGTCGAAGTGCAGCAACGACGGCAGCTGGGCCGCGAGCGCCGAGTAGGCGAGGAAGAACGAGCCGAGCAGCGCGAGCGCGATGCCGACCGACCCGATCAGCAGATACTTCCAGGCCGCCTCGAGCGCGCGCGGCGTGTGGTTGAAGTAGAGCAGCGGCGCGCTCGTCAGCGTCGTCGCTTCGAGCGCGACCCACAAGAGACCCAGGTGGTGCGACATCGCGACGAGCGACAGCATCGCGACCTGGAGCAGCAGGCCGGCGCACAGGCGGCGGTTCGGCCGGTCGGAGCGGATGCGCAGGTAGCCGGGGGCGTAGAGCGCGCAACACAGGAACAGCAGAGCGACCGTCAGCAGCACGAGCTTCGCGAGCGGATCGAGCAGGAGCCAGCCGCCCGTCGAGCCGTCGTCGCCGCGCGCGACGACGGTGATCACGATGGCGAGATGGCACAGCGCGCCGAGCGGCAACGTCGCTGGTCGCCAGCGGTTGCTCGGCACCGCGAGCGCGATCGCCGCGAAACCGAGTGGCGCGAGCACACATTGCACGGGGCCCATCGTCATTCCCTGAGCGTGGAGAACTGGGTCGTGTTGATGGTCGAGAACGTGCGCTGGATCCGGTGCATGATGATGCCCATCACGAAGACGCCGACCACGAGATCGAGCAGCACGCCGAGCTCGACGAGCACCGGCATCGCTTCGATCAGCAAGAGGCCGAACAGGAAGATGCCGTTGTCGAGGAACATGTAGCCGACCACCTGCGTGATCGCCTTCTGCCGCGAGGTCAGCATCAGGAATCCCGCGAACACCGTCGCGAACGCGGCCGGCACGATCTGCGTCTCGGCGTGTTCGGGCGCCAGCGGCAGGTGGCTCGAGAACACGAGTGCCAAGCCAGCGCCAAGCCCGCCGAGCAGCAGCGACGCCGTGAACCCGATCAGCGGCTCGACCTCGCGCCGGATCGTGACGTCGCGGATCGCGCGCATGAGCAGCAGCGGAACCGCGATCGCCTTGACCGCGAACGTGCCGCCGGCGATCAGCAGGGCCTGGGGGCCGATCTCGGGATGCGCGAACAACGCCACGCATGCCAGCACGACGCCTTGCAGCGCCGAGGCGCGGATCAGGGCCATCAAGCGGCTCGTGGCCAGCGCGAGGAAGTTCAGCAGCACCACGAGCACGAGAAGCGCGTCGATTGTGTGGTTCATCGGTGGAGCTGGAAGACGATCGCGAAGGCGGTCAACAAGGAGCCCGACACGAGCAGCTTCGGCACGTGCAGCAGGCGCAGGCGAGCCATCGTCGACTCGACGATCCCGAGCAGCACGGCCGTGCCGATCGCGCTCGCGACGAACAGCAGCCAGTCGGTCCACGCGTTGGCCGAGAACGGCAGCAAGGCGCCGAGCACGAGCGCCGTGAACAGGAACAGCTTGACCGAAGCGCCGTAGACGATCACGCCGAGCGCGGGTCCGCTGTGGTCGAGCACCATGACCTCGTGGATCATCGTGAGCTCGAGGTGCGTGTTCGGGTCGTCGAACGGGATGCGGCAGTTCTCGGCCAGCAGCACGATGAACCAGCCCGCGACGATCAGCACCATCGGACCCATGTGGTGGATCGGCGCCACGGCCGGATCGGCCAGCATGCCCGACAGGCTGTAGCTGCCGCTCATGCGCGCGAGCGCCACGAAACCGAGGAACAGCGCGGGCTCGGCGAGCCAGGCGAACGTGACTTCGCGCGAAGCACCCATGCCCTCGAACGGCGAGCCCGTGTCGAGCGCTGCCGCCGCCGTGAAGAAGCGGCCCAGCGCGAGCAGGTAGGCGAACAGGATCATGTCGCCCGGGAACGCGATGACGGCCGCATGGTGGCCGAGCGGCACCAGCAGCGCTGCGGCCAGCGTCGCGGCGAGCGTCACGACCGGACCGGCCAGGAACACGCCCGTCGTCGCCGAGCTCAACACCATGCCCTTCCCGAGCAGTTTGCGCAGGTCGTAGTAGGGCTGCAGCAGCGGCGGCCCGTTGCGGCCGCCGAACGCGGCCTTCGTCTTGTTGACGACGCCGAGCAGGAGCGGCGGCAGCAGCAGCACGAGCAGTAGCGAGATCGAGGAGTGCACGGACATGGGGCCGGTTCAGGTGAACAGCAGGAGGCACAACAGGGTCAGGAACACGTAGAGCAGGTAGAGCTGCACGCGGCCGCGCTGCAGTCCGCGCAGCCAGTTGCAGCCGATCGCGAGTCCACGCAGCGTTGGCACGAGCACGCGGTCGAGCACGAGGTCGGGAACGTGGCTGTGGAAGCTCGTGCGGCCCGGGAACAGCGCGCCGGTGGCCGGCAGGTGCGTGCGCGGCCACAACAAGAGGCTGCTGTTGTCGACGAACTGCTGCGCGAACGACGACGCCGTGTATTGCATCGCCGGGCTCGGTCGCGCGCAGCCGCAGTCCCACGTGCCGACGGCGTCCTGGCGCCGGTCGCGGCGGCGATGCAGCCAGGTCCACGACACGGCGATCGCACCGAGCAGCGCGAGACCGATCGCGCTGATCCAGGCGCAAGGCAGCAGCGCGTCGAGCCGCGGTGCCGTCGTGGCCCCGACCCAGTCGGCGACCGCGGGTTGCAGCGCCGGCAAGGCGAGGGCCGGCGCGAGGCCGATCAGCAGGCACGCCCCACCCAGCGCGAACATCGGTGCCTTCATCGCGGGTCCGGCCTCGTGGGCCCTGGTCGCGGCCTCGCTGCGCGGCGCGCCGAGGTAGACGACGCCGAAGACCTTGACGAAGCACAACAGCGCCATCGCGCCTGCGACCGCGAGCGCCGGGATCGCGACCGCCGCTGCCGCGGCAACGCGTGGTTCCGCGGCGAGCGCGTGGAACAGGCCGAGGTAGGTCAGCAGTTCGCTGACGAACCCGTTCAGCGGTGGCAGGCCGCAGATCGCGATCGCGCCGAGCAGGAAGCAGGCGGCGGTCACGGGCATCTTGTGCGCGAGTCCGCCGAGCTGGTCGAGCTCGCGCGTGGCACACGCGTGGATCGAAGCGCCGGCGGTCAGGAACAACAGGCCCTTGAACAGCCCGTGGTTCCACACGTGCAGCAGCGCACCGCCGAGTCCGAGCGCCTGCAGCTCGAGGTTCCCCGTCGTGCGGCCGAGCAGCGCCGTGCCGAGACCGAGGAAGATGATGCCGATGTTCTCGATGCTGTGGTAGGCGAGCAGGCGCTTCAGGTCGTGCTGGCCGATCGCGAACGCGACGCCGACCGTCGTCGACACGGCCCCGATCGCGAGCACGGCGACACCCCACCACAGCGGCGGACCGGGCAGCATCCAGGCCGTGCGCACGATGCCGTAGACGCCCATCTTGATCAGGACGCCGGACATCACGGCCGAGACGTGGCTCGGCGCGTTCGCGTGCGCCGGCGGCAGCCAGAAGTGCAGCGGCACGACGCCGGCCTTGAGCCCGAACCCGATCAGCGCGAGCACGAACAACACGTCGCGCGACGGCACGGCGCCAGCTCCGCCGGCTGGCCCGCCGGGCGCCAGTGGCACGAGTGCCGAGCCGCCGCTCAGGGCCTCCCAGGAGCAGAAGAACGCGATCAGGCACAGCGTGCCGGCGTGGGTCGCGGTCAGGTAGATCCAGCCGGCGGTGCGCACTTCGGGCTCGTGGTGTTCGGTCGTGACGAGGAAGAACGCGGCGAGCGCCATCAGCTCCCAGGCCACGAGGAAGGCGATGCCGTCCTGGGCCGCGAGCAACGCCATGAGGCTCGCGAACAGGAGCCCGAGGAAGCTGCGCGCGCGAGCGCCGTGCGCGCTGGCCGCCGGGTGCCAGTAGCCGAGGTCGAACACCGACGCACAACCGCACAGGAAACAGACGGGCAGCAGGAACACGGCCGACAGCGCATCGAGGCCGAACGTCAGCGCGGGCAGCAGCGGGCTCAGCGGCACGCGGACGCTGCCGGTTGGACCGCCGCCGAGCACCGCGATCGCGGACAGGGTGCCGAGGACCGCTGCGAGCAGCTGCATGCCGCAGCTGGTCTTGCCGAAGGCGCCGCTGCGCGTCTTCGCCGACAGCGCTCCGAGCCCGCTCAGCGCGGCAAGGAGGATCGCGGCGAGAAGGCACCAGGTGCTCATCGGCTATGCGGCGAAGGCCGACCAGGAGAGCAGCAGGACGAGGACGACGAGGATGTAGAGCAGGTAGATCTGCAGCTTCCCGCTCTGCAGGAAGCGCAGGCGCGCACAGCGATCGGCGAGCCGGTGCGCGAGCGGCCACAGCGCGCCGTGGAGCAGCGGTTCGATGGCGCGGCGCACGAACCCGCGTGGACCCGGAAACAGCTCGAGCGGCGCCGGCGGACGCGCGCGGTCGCGCACGGTCCAATCGAGCACGTCCGCGCCGAACTGCGCGAACGACGAACCGGTGTATTGCAGGCGGCTCGGGCTCGCATCGACGTAACCGCAGTCCCACGTGCCGACCGCCGGCGCGTCTTCGCGACGCCGGCCGCGCACTGCGGAGATCCAGAAGAGACCCGACAACACGGCCGCGGTGCAGCCGACCGACACCGCCGACAGCATGCGGAATGGCACGAGCTCCGCGATGCCGTCGTGCGCCGCGTCGGCGACGGTCGCGATGGCGCCGTCGAGCAGCGGCGCGCAGAGCGCCGGTGCGAGGCCGACGAGCGCGCACAACACGGCCAGCACGACGAGCGGCGTGGTCATGCTCGGCGGCGATTCGTGCGCCGACGTCGCGGCCGCCGAGCGTGCGCGGCCCAGGAACAGCGTGCAGAAGCTGCGCACGAACGTCGCGGCCGCGAGCCCGCCGGCCATGGCCAGCGCCCCGAGGGCAGTGGCGGCCAGCGCTGCGAACAGCGGTTCGGGCCGCGTTCCCGCGCGGAACAAACCGAGGTAGACCACGAACTCGCTCGCAAAACCGTTCAACAGCGGCAGGCCGCTGATCGCGCAAGCACCGACCAGGAAGCAGGCGCCCGTGCGCCGCATCGGCCGCCACAACCCGCCGAGCTGGTCGAGCTCGCGCGTGCCGGTGGCATGGATGATCGAGCCCGCGCACAGGAACAACAGCGGCTTGAACAGGCTGTGGTTCAGCACGTGGAACATGGCGCCGCCGAGACCGAGCACGACGAGACTCTTGTCGCCGCACGCTTCGCCGAACATCGCGAGCCCGATGCCGAGGAACACGATGCCGATGTTCTCGATGCTGCTGTAGGCGAGCAGTCGCTTGAGATCGCCCTGCGCGAAGGTCGCGGCGACACCGAGCAGCGCCGTGGCGGCACCGAGCACGAGCACCGTGGCCCCGCAGGCGACCGGCAGCGGCGGCAGCAGCGACAACATGCGCAGCACGCCATAGGCGCCCATCTTGATCATCACACCCGACAGCACGGCCGAGACGTGGCTCGGTGCGTTGCCGTGCGCTCCGGGCAGCCAGACGTGCAGCGGCATCAGCCCTGCCTTGAGACCGAACCCGACCAGCGCGAGCCCGAACACGACGATCGTGCGCGCTCCGGACAGGGCCGCGATCGACTCCGGGTGCCAGTCGAGGCTGCCGTCGGGCGCTTGCAACAGCAGCATCACGGCGCAGAGGCACAGCGTGCCGAAGTGCGCCGTGACGAGATAGACCCAGGCGGCGCGGCGCGTCTGCACCTGTTCGTGTCCGCTCGCGATCAGCAGGAACGCGGCGAGAGCCATCATCTCCCAGCCGAACAGGAACAGCATGCCGTTGCGCGCCAGCACGAGCAGCGCCATGCCGGCGGTCATGAGCCCTTGGAAGACGCGCACGGATCGAGCGTGGTTGTCGGAGTAGCCGAGGCCGTAGACCGCGGCGAGCCCCGGCACGAGGAAGACGGGCAGCAGGAACAACGCCGACAAGCCGTCGAGCGCGATCGCTAGCGAGAGACCCGGGACCGGCCAGGCCGCCGCTGCGGCGTCGGTTCGTCCGAGCGCGCCGAGCAGCGCCCCGATACCGCCGAGCAGCGACCCACACACCGCGAGCAACGCGGCGCACTTCTCGGCCAGCGGCAGGCGGCGCACCAGCACGGCCGGGAGGCCGCTCACCGCGCAGACCAGGGCGCCGGCCAGCACGAGGCCGAGGCTCGCGCTGATGGGGCTCCCGCTCATGGCGCTCGCGGTCATCGCCGCGAACCCTGGCTCGCCGCGTCGGCTGCGCGCGCCGCGGCCAAGATCTCCTGGTCGGTGCCGCGCACGTCGATCGCGCGCTTCAGCTCGCCCGTGAGCGCCCTGGCCACGCGCGACAACAGCTGCAGATGCGAGCGCACGGTCGGGCTCACGAGCACGAACAGCGTCGTCATCGCGACCCCGTCGGCGGCGCCGAAATCGACGGGCGCGCTGAGGAAGAAGAGGCCGAGGATCGGCGCGCCCACATCGGCGACGAACGGGTAGCGGGCATGCGGCAGCGCGATGCCGTTCCCGATGGCCGTCGAGTCGTGCTCGGCCCGCGCGAGGATCATCTCGCGCAGCAGCTCGCGGTCGACCGAGCGCGGCAGCAGCAGCCGGTCGACGGCGGCGGCCACGACCTGCTGGCGCGAAGCCCCGAACAGGTCGCGATGGATGCCGCCGCGCGCGAGGGCGTCGGCGAGGCGCAGGGGTACCGATGCCTCGTCGAACGCCGGGTCCGGCAGCGGGATCTGGTTCCTCTGGGCCCAGTCCATGAGGCTGACGCGGTTGAGCCGGTACTGCTCATTGAACAGGATCGCGGGCATGCCACGATCGCGGATCCACCGGTGCACCTGCGCTTCCGAAACACCGAGCAGTACTGCGGCCTGGTTGATCGTGAGTTGCACGTCTGCGCCAGAGCCACATCGAACGCTGGTGACTGCTGGCGCCGCAGCAGTCTAGGAACGGAGTCGACCCGGTGCAAACGCGCGTCGACCGCGTTCGGGAAGACGCCGGTCATCGCGAGATCGACAGCGGCTGTGCGGTAGCCTTCGGGCCGAGAATGGCCGCGATCCCGATTTCACGACGACCGGCATCCTCGGCGTTCTCGCGGCTGCTGCTGGCCGTGCTCGGCCTGCTGCCACCCGGCGTGCTCGTTGCCGTGCGGGCCTCGCTGGACACGCCCGGACGTGTGTTCTTCGAGGCGAAGCTGCTCTACTTCACGATGCCCGTCGTCGTCGGGCTCGCGGCGATGGCCGCCGTCTGGCGGTGGCGCGCCGTCCCGCGCTCGCATCGCAGCACGAAGCACCTGTGGCCCGGCGCCGTCGCCGCGGTCGTGCTGACGACGATCGTGTTCGCGCTCGTGCCGCCGCAGATGCGCGTGCAGTTCGACGAGACGAGCCTCGTCAGCGTGTCGCAGAACATGCACCTGCAGCGCGCGGCGGTGCTGGCCACCGGGGCCGTGCCGTTCGACGGCGGCCTCGTCCCGATCGAGAACATGATGGACAAGCGGCCGCCGCTGTTCGCGTTTCTCGTGAGTCTCCTGCACGACGTGTCCGGCTACCGCATCGAGAACGCGTTCGCCGTCAACGCGGGTCTGCTCGCGACAGCACTGCTGCTCGTGTTCGCGGCCGCACGGCGTCACCTGGGGCTCATCGGCGCGCTCGCCGCGCCGTTCTTGCTGCTCGCGGTGCCGCTCACGACCCTCGTCGCGACGTCGGCAGGGTTCGAGCTGCTCGCTGCGGTGTTGTTCACGCTCGTACTGCTCGCAGCACTCGACTTCGTGCGGCAGCCGGACACGGTGCGATTCGTCGGATTCCTCGCCAGCGGCGTGTTGTTCGCGGAGTCGCGTTACGAGTCGCTGCTGGCACTCGGGCTCGTCGCCGTGATCGTCGCGTGGTCGGTGCGGCGCCGCTTCCAGCCCGACCGGCGCGCGTTGGTCGCGCTCGCGGCGTGCCCCGCCCTCGTGACGCCGCTCGTGTTCCTGCTGCTGCACTCGCGCAACCCGAACTTCTATCCCGAGGCCGGCGGGCAGGACCTGGTGTCGCTGCAGCATGGGCTCGAGCACGCAGGTCCGTTCCTCGAAGCGTGGTTCTGGCCGCTGTTCGACAATGCGCTGCCCGGCGTGCTCTCGGTCGTCGCCGTGTTCGCGTATGGCACGTGGCTTCGCCGTGGCCGCGCCGGCGTCGCCGACGCCGTCGTCGTGGTGCCCGTGCTCGGCGTCACGATCGCCGTGTTGTGCTGGTTCTTCAGCGATGTGCGCGAGCCGATGGCACTGCGGCTGTTCCTGCCGCTCGCGTGGCTCACGGCGCAGGCACCACTGCTGCTGCCCGCGCTGTTCGGCCGTCGCGTCGCGGCGCCGCTGCTCGCCGCTGCGGTCGTGCTGTGTGGCGTGCAGCTGCACGCCGTGCACCGCGGCGCGAGGTTCCCGCGACTGTATGTCGCCCAGCTGATGGACGCGATCGACGCCATGCTGCGCGAAGTGCCGCACGACTCCCGGACGCTCTGGGTCGGCATGCCGGCGCAGTATCTGATCGTGAAGGGAAACGCCGCGTTGACCGCGCAGTCGTTCATGGCGCGTGGGCCCGAGCTCGAAGACCTCTATCGGCGCGGCCGCCTGAAGACGGTCTACGTGATCACGACGCCGATCGATGCGACGCATGCTCCCGCGGTCGGCGACGTGAGCGCGATCCTGGCGATGGCGTCGGGGGCCGAGGTGGTCTCCCGCTCGGCCGGCGGGATGCCGATCGTCGTGCATCGTCTTCGGCTGCGGTAGTGAGGCGGCTCGGCTCGAGCGACGTCGAAGCTACTTCGCCTGCACCGCAGCCAGCGACTCGAACGCCGCGCGCATCGGTAACTCGCGCCGCCCCTGCGGGCCCGTCCTCGGGTAGGTCCCCTCGAACACGCCGCGCAGCGATGCCGGAACCGCTCCGCCATTCCGCCACGTGAGCACGGCGGTCAGGTCGCCGCGGAAGCAGAACCCGTCGCCGCCCGTGTCGAACAGCGTCACTTTGCCCGTCAGCAGCGCGAACGTCTCGCCGTCCTTCGTGCCCGCCGGCTCGAGCCCGAGCTCGCCCTCGACGCGCGCGATCGTGAACGGATACTTCGTGCGCTGGTCCGTGCGCTCCATCACGCCCGCGGGATACACGTGCTGCAGCCACGGCATCGCCGCCGCGGCGTCGATCTTCGTCGCGTTCTCCGGCGCCGTGAAAACGCGCCAGTCCTCGTCCTTCGTCGGCACGATCTCGACGGTCGGCGCCGCGTAGGCCGGCATGCCAGGGTCTTCGAGCCACGCGAACACGCGCACCCCGGCACCCTGCTGCAGCACCGGCAGCCGCACCGTTGTCCCCGTTGCCGTCGCCGCGGGCAGCTCGAGCGCGGTTCGCGCTTCGCTCAGCATGCGCATCCAGTACTGCTCCACGCGGTCGCCACGCAGTTCCATCCTGCCGGCCGTGTGCTCGAGCGAGTCGAACCAGCGCACGACCTTGCCGGACGCATCGAGGATCGCGACGTCGACGTTGCTCTGCCCGCCGCCGCGCGCTCGTCGCGGCGCGAACTTCTCGGCCCACACTTCCCTGACCTGGGGCGGCAGGTCGCTGTCGTCGCGATGCCCGTGCCACGCAGTGAGTATGAACCCCGCGAGTGCTCCGGCGACCGCCGGGCGGGCGAGGGCGCTGCCTCGCACCTGCGTCGCAGTCGCTCAACAGTGTCCCGAGTAGAGGTCGCCGTATTTCGCGTGGATGATCACGAGGCAGACCGGCCGCTGCTCGGCCTTGCTGCGTTCGAGCGCCTTCGCCAGCGTGGGCTCCCAGTCCATCCGATACATGCCGAGGTCGTCGTCGGTCGGGCGCGTTCGATGGAAGAGATCGAGCGCGCGCTGTGCCGCGGCGGACTGCGCGGCGGCAGGAATCGCAGCAAGGCAGAGACAGAAGCAGACGAAGGCGAGGCGCACGGCAGGGTTGCTGGGAATCGGGTTTCGCACTTCGGCACGACGTCGATCGTCCGCACCTTCAGCCGGGAGCGCCGCGTGGTGCGCTCGTCGGCTGCTGTGCCGGGTTGTGCGGCGGACGGGAGACCGTGATGCCTGAGCTCTCTGCTGCCACATCCCAGCCGGCGACCCGCAGCCGCATGACACTGCCATCGTAGCTCTCGATCACACGAATCGACATCCCTTCGAGCGGGCCGATTCCCTCGATCCGGCCATCTGTGGGGTAGACAACCTCATGGCGCCGAGCCAGGCGCTCCCATGTCTCGGTCGAGAAGACTCCACGTCCCGAATGGGACACCGTGAGCAGGAAGCGCTCCGCTGCATCGCAGCCAACGGCCACGAGCCCACCAACCTGCAAGTGTCGTGTGTCCAGTGGAACCTCCGCACGACGCATCGCGATTGCTTGCGCCTGGGGCTCGAAGAACTCGAGAATCGTTCTGCTGCCGGCACCACCCGTCAAGCGCGGCCCTCATGCATGGATGACAGTTCTCCTTCGCAACGCCCGCGCCCCGTCCGCACCGCACGCGCCCGGGGGCCTTGCGGTCAGAGCACCGCCGCGCGACAAACACCACCATGCGCGCCCTCTGGCCCGGTCTGCTGCTGCTGCTGTCCTGCGCCTGCTCGAACCACCGCTACTTCGTGCCGCGCGAGAACACGAACGGCACGGGACCCGGCGGCTACCCGGCCGCGGTCTATCGCATCGATGCAGGTGTGCTCGGCGGCTCCGTCGGCGAAGTGCGCGTCTGGTCGGAAGGGGCTCACTTCGTCGACACCGAGGAGGACGAAGTCGTCGAGCTGCACCTCGGCTTCGAGATCGAGAACACGAGCACCGTCCCGCTCGCGCTGGACCTCGTGACCCTTCGCTGCGCCGACGTCGCGATCGGCCGCACGCGGCTCACGCTCGAACCGGTCCGGACCGAAGGCGTCGCCGACGCAGCCCCCGGCACGACCACGCGCGTCGATGCGTTCTTCCGGCCGGGCTACGAGCCCTGGCCCCAGGACATCGGTGGTTTCTCGGCGCACTTCCGGATCCTGGCCGGAGGGCAGCCGGCGTTGACCCAGGTCACGCCGTTCGCGCCGTATTCACCGCGAGACTACTGGTATGGCGACCCGTGGGCGTGGGGACCGGGCTATTGGGGCTACGGGATCGGCTTCGGCTTCGGCTACGGCTACCACTGCCACTGAGCGACACTCACGGGGTCTCCTCGACCGCTGGTCCGGCGACCGGGAGTTTTGCGGGGGTGGATCCGTCGGGCGCCCCCCTTCGCCAGCCGTGTGCATCCGCTCGTGACCGGCGTCGGCTGAGCGGTTGCACGGCAAACGGACAGCGGCTAAGCGTGTTGCCCCCCTTTGTCGCAGCGACCGCGCGTCCGCCGCACCCCCTCCGCCCCCGAGACAGACTCTCCGTCCCCTCGAACTGCAATGACCGAACGAGAACCCATGATCGAGGCGATCGACCTGTGCAAGTACTACGGGTCCTTCGCCGCCATCGAACATCTCACGTTCACGATCCGCCGCGGTGAGATCGTCGCGTTCCTCGGCCCGAACGGCGCCGGCAAGTCGACGACGATGAAGGTGCTGACCGGTTACCTGTCGCCGACGTCGGGGACCGCGCGCCTGTGCGGCGTCGACATCGTGACCGACCGCGTGCGCGCCGTCGAGAAGCTCGGCTACATGCCCGAGAACGGTCCGCTGTATCCCGAGATGACGCCGCGCGAGCTGCTGACGTTCTTCGGCGAAGCGCGCGGCCTGAACGCGGCGCGGCTGCGCGAGCGGCTCGACTACGTGACGAACGAATGCGATCTGCCGGAGCTGCTCGACAAGCCGATCGGCACGTGCAGCAAGGGCCAGAAACAGCGCGTCGGCATGGCGCACGTGCTGTTGCACGATCCCGAGGTGCTGATCATGGACGAGCCGACGACCGGACTCGATCCGAACCAGATCCGCCACATCCGCGAGCTGGTCAAGAAGCTCGGCGAGACGCGCACGATCCTGTTGTCGACGCACCTGGCACAGGAAGTCGAAGCGATGGCGAGCCGCGTGCTGCTCGTCGACGAAGGCCGTCTCGTGTTCGACGGTACGCCGGCCGAGCTCAAAGCGCGCGGCAAGGGACAACTCGACGAAGCCTTCCACACCCTGACCCACCACCGCTGATGTCCATGAACAAGAACATCGTGCTCGCGGTCGCCAAGCGCGACCTGCGCAGCTGGTTCAGCAATCCGGCGAACTACGTTTTCATCATGCTGTTCGTCGGGGTCTCGACCGTCGCGCTGATGTGGTCGTCGGCGTTCTTCCAGAACAGCCTCGCGAACCTCGACACCTGGAACAACGTGTTCCCGTGGATCGCGGCCGCGTTCGTCTCGGCGGCGACGATGGGCATGTGGGCCAACGAGCGCAGCAGCGGCACGCAAGAGCTGCTGTTCACGCTGCCGGGAACCGAGTTCGACCTGCAGCTCGGCAAGTTCCTCGCCTACGTCACGATCTACACGGCGTCGCTCGGCTTCACGTTCGTGCTGCCGGTGGCGCTCGTGTTCCTCGGCAATCCGGACTGGGGCCAGTTGTTCGCGAACTACGTCGGTCTGTGGCTGTTCGGCGTGATGCTCGTCAGCGTGTCGATGATCGGCTCGCAGCTGTCGCACTCGGGCACGGTCGCGCTGATCCTGTCGATGGTGTTCTGCGCTGCCGTGCTGATGCTCGGCCAGGTCATGAGCTGGATCGGCTTCCAGAGCTGGAACACGAACGGTCCGCTCGGGCAGTTCGCGGAGTTCGCGCGCGGCATGCTGCCGGTCTCGGGCTTCGTGCTGTTCCTGGGCCTCGCGGTGGCGTTCTTCTATCTGAGCCTCGTGCTGCTCGCTCGCCGGCGCTGGCGGCAGGGCGGCGAGGGTGTGCACAGCACGGTCCGGTTCGTGAGCCTCGCGGTCGGCGCGTTCGCGCTGACCGTGATCGGCGTGCAGAAGCTGCCGCGCATCGATGCGACGTTGGAAGGCATCCACTCGCTCGGCGCCGAGAGCAGGAAGCTCCTGGCCGGACTCGATCCGAACAAACCCGTGATCCTGACGGCCTACGTGAGCGAGGACGTGCCCGAGCAGTTCGTGCAGCAGCGGCGTCTGTTGCTGAACCTCGTCGACCAGTTCGACGCGATCGGCGGCAACGCGGTCGAGAAGCGCATCGTGATCCCGGACCCATACTCGCCCGAAGCGCGCGCGGCGGAGTCGAACTACGGCATCCGGCCGCAGCTGGTCTCGACGCCGCTCGCGGGCGGCGGGGTCACGGAGTCGCAGGTGTTCCTCGGCTTCGTCGCGCAGTGCGGCACCGACGAGGTCGTGACGCCGTTCATCGAACCGGCCGTGCCGCTCGAGTACGAGCTCACGCGCAGCATCCGCACCGTCGCGAACGCGGCGCGCAAGAAGGTCGGCATCCTGAAGACCGATGTCGAGTTCATGGGCGGCATGGACTTCCAGACGTTCCGGCAGAAGCCGCGCTGGCAGATCTCCGACGAGCTGCAGCAGCAGTACAAGATCGAGAACGTCGACGCCGACAAGGAGTATCCGGCTGGTCTCGACTGCCTCGTGGTGCCGCAGCCGAGCTCGCTGCCGCAGGAACAGATGGACCGGCTGCAGAGCTGGATGCTGGCCGGCAACCCGACGCTGCTGCTCGAGGACCCGGCACCGCTCGACGCATGGGGCACCGCGGCCGACGACCAGAAGGGCGGTATGCAGGCCCGCATGATGGGTGGCGGCGGTCCCGAGAAGGGCAACTTCGCGGGCATGATGGGTGCCCTGTCGCTGCAGGTGCCGATCGGCGAGGTCGTCTGGGATCTGTCGAGCCGTTCGTTCCCGGGCGGCCGCCTGTTCGAGGAGTTCGTGTTCGTGCGCGGCAACGGCGTCTCGCAGGACAGCCCGATCACGAAGGGCCTGCAGAGCGTGATCATGCTGATGGGTGGCCACATCGTGCCGCAGAAGAAGGACGGCTTTCTGGTCACGCCGCTGCTGAGCTCGGCGCGTCCGTCGACTTCGCGCGGCTCGACCGGCATGAACGGCGTCGTGCGCAAGAACGATCTGTTCCAGATGGACTTCTTCGGCGGCGGCCCGCAGATCAATCCGAACCGGCGGCGCGAGCGGCGCAACGACGACCTCGTCATGGCCGCGCGCGTCACGAGCACGGTGGCCGAGGGCAAGGCGAAGGGCGTCAACGTGATCTACGTCTCGGACCTCGACCTGATCGGCAACCAGTTCTTCCAGATCCGCCGGCAGATGGCGGATCCGATCCTGCGGTTCGACAACGTGACGTTCGTGCTCAACTGCATCGACAGCCTGGTCGGCGACGAGAGCCTGATCGAGCTGCGCAAGCGCAGGCCGATCCTGCGCAAGCTCGAGAAGGTCGAGGAGGCGCAGCGTCAATACGAAGAGAAGTGGACCGAGCAGAAGGACGCCGCCGAGAAGGCGGCCAGGGAAGCGCTCGACAAGGCGCAGGCCAGTCTCGACGCCGCGGTCGCGAAGATCCGCGACGACAAGGACCTCGACGATCAGGCCAAGGAGGTCAAGATCGTGCAGGTCCAGCAGCAGGAGAACCGCAAGCTCGACCTGCAGAAGGCGCAGATCGACGACCAGAAGAAGATCAAGCTCGAGGAGGCGTCGCACGACCGCGATGCCGCGAGGAAGGGCATCCACGACAGCTATCGTCTCGTGACGTTGCTGCTGTCGGCGGTGCCGTGTCTGCTGCTCGGCGTCCTCACGTTGGTGCGGCGCACCTCACGCGCTGCTTCGATCGTGCCCGCGAGTCGTCGTGTTTCCCAAGACCGTGTTTCCCAGAGCGTGGGAGGTGGCAAGTGAACGAGTTCGGCAAGACGGGAGTGATCGCCGGTGCCGCCGTGGTCCTGACGGCGCTCGCCATGTGGATGGGGCCGAAGGAAGTGCGCCTCGAAGAGTTCAACGACGTGGGCCAGGAGTTCTTCAAGGGCTTCGACAACGGCGACGCCGTGGCCGAGCTCGAGGTCTCCGAGTTCCGCGAGGCGACGAGCGACGTCTACCAGTTCAACGTCAAGCGCGACGACAAGGGGCGCTGGACGATTCCCTCGCACGGCAACTACCCGGCCGACGCGAAGGACCGCATGGGCAAGGCCGCCGCGATGCTGATCGGCCTCAAGAAGGATGCGTTCGTCGCCGACAGCAAGGCGCGGCACGTCGACTGCGGCGTCGTCGATCCGCTCGAGCCCGGCGTCGATACCGCGGGCCGCGGCAAGCGCATCACGATGAAGGACACCGCCGGCAACGTGCTCGCGGACCTCATCGTCGGCAAGGAAGTCGAAGGCAAGCCCGGCGTGCACTACGTGCGTGTGCCCGACAAGAAGCGCACCTACCGCACGAAGCTCGAGGGTGAGCTGTCGACGAAGTTCGCCGACTGGATCGAGACCGATCTGCTCAAGGCGCAGTCGTGGGACATCGCGAAGGTCACGTTCGACAACTACACGGTCGACGAGCAGAAGGGCGAGGTCGTGCCCGGCGAGAAGATCGTCGTCGCCAAGGACGCCGCCGGCAAGTGGACCGTCGAGGGCCTCGACACGACGAAGCAGGACCCGAATGAAGAGAAGCTCAACGAGATCGGCACGACGCTGAGCTCGATCAAGATCGTCGGCGTGCGCGGCAAACCCGAGGGCCTCACGGCGCGGCTCGAACGCGCGAACGGCATCGAGACCCAGATCCTCGCGCAGTCGCTCGCCGCGAAGGGCTTCTTCCTCGCGCGCGGCGGCAAGCTGTTCAGCAACGAGGGCGACCTCCTGTTCGAGACCAAGAAGGGCGTGCGCTACACGCTGCGTTTCGGCGAGCTCGTGATCGGCGAAGGCGACGAGCTCACGTCGGGCGCCGAGCCGAAGCCCGGCAAGGCGCCGAAGGACGGCGAGAAGAAGGAAGGTGACAAGGAGCCCGCGAAGACCGGCAATCACCGCTACCTGATGGTGACCGCGGAGTTCGACGAGAACCTGCTGCAGAAGCCGGCCGGCACGCGGCTGCCGAAGGATCAGATCGAGAAGCGCGCCACGGCCCGCAATGCGATCGAAGAGATCCAGCGCGCGGTCGAAGCGTTCCGCGCCAAGAACGAGAACAAGCTGCCCGAGACGCTCGCGAAGCTGACCGAGAAGCCGGCCGAGGGCGACGCGTTGCTCAAGGAGCTCAAGAAGGACCCGTGGGACAACGACTACGTGCTGCAGCCGCAGGGCGACAGCTACGTCGTGATCAGCTACGCGGACGACAAGAAGGAAGGCGGCGAGGGCGTCGCGACCGACGTGCGCAGCGACCGCCTGCCGCACGAGGACGAGATCAAGAAGACGGCCGACGAGTGGACCTCGTACGACAGCAAGGTCGAAGAGGGCCGCAAGGAAGGCGAGAAGCTGACCAAGCGCTTCGGGCCCTGGTACTACGTGATCGACCAGACCCTGTTCGGCAAGCTGAAGCCGAAGCGCGCCGAGCTCGTCAAGGACAAGCCGCCGCCGTCGACGCCGCCGGCCGCAGCGGGTGGCGAACCCAACAAGTGACGGCCAGCAAGGTTGTCGCGAAAGATTCTCCGGCTGAACGGCGCGCCCCTTCGCAACAGCGACGCCTCGCTCGTATCCTGCCGTGCCTTCTCATTCGCCCGCCCGATCGCCGGCAGTAGCCGGACCGACCGGGCGGGCTTTCCTTCCCCACGATAGGAGCATTGTCATGTCGAGAGCTGTTCTCGCCGCATCGCTCCTGCTCTGGACGCCAGCGTTTGCGATCGCCCAGCAGGGCGATGGCAAACCGGCGGCCACGCAGCAGGATCCCGAAGCGGCCTACCAGGACCTCGTGAAGTCGCTCAACAAGGCGATCAGCGATTGGAGAGCCGAGGCGCAAGCCGCCGCGAAGAAGGCCCAGGAAGAGGGCACGCCGTTGCCGGCGATCGTGAGCAACCCGCCGACCAAGGAGTTCATCACGCGCGCCCAGGAGCTCGCCGCCGAGCGTGCCGGCAAGGACGCCGCCGTCCCGTTCCTCGGGTTCATCTGCAAGTATGCGAACAAGGAGGTCAACGCGGTCAAGAAGGCCGTGCAGACGCTCGCGAGCGATCACGCGACGAGCCCGGCGATCGGCAAGGTCATTCCGTTCCTCACGGCCCCGGCGATGCGTTTTGGTGTCGTGACGAAGGCGGTGAACGGCCTGCTCGATGAAGTGGCCGAGAATCACCCCGACGCGGACTGCAAGGCGCAGGCACTGCTGACGCGCGGCACCCTGCGGCTGCAGACGGCGCAGACCGACGAGCAGCGCAAGGCTGCCGAAGAGGATCTGCGCAAGGTTGCGACGGTCGCGAAGGACCAGGACCTCACGGCCCAGGCCAAGGACCAGCTGTTCGAGATCGAGCACCTGCAGGTCGGGTGCACGGCGCCGGACATCGTCGCCAAGGACACCGACGGTGTCGATTTCAAGCTCAGCGACTACCGCGGCAAGGTGGTGCTGCTCGACTTCTGGGGATTCTGGTGAGGCCCTTGCCGGGCCATGATCCCGCACGAGCGGTCGCTCGTGGAGAAGTGGAAGGACAAGCCGTTTGCCCTGATCGGTGTCAACAGTGACGGCACCAACACCGAAGAAGGTCTCGCGAAGTTCCGCGAGGAGGCCAAGAAGGCGCAGATGACGTGGCGCAGCTTCCGCGACGAGAGCCTCGATCCGAAGATCAGCGACACGTGGCACGTACAGGGTTGGCCGACGCTGTACTACATCGATCACGAAGGCGTGATCCGCCACAAGGACGTGCGCGACGAGCAGGAGATGGAGAAGGTGCTCGGCGACATGATCGCCGCAGCCGAGAAGGCAGCCGCCACGCCGAAGAGGTAGCGGCACCCGTGACCCGAGCGGCGGGTGCAACCGCCGCTCGGTGCGTCTTCAGGCCTTCAGGCAGGCGCGCGCCTGCGCTGTGTCCTGCACGATCTGGGCCCGCAGCTGCTCGGCATTCTCGAAACGGCGTTCGGGCCGCAAGTACTGCCGGAACATGACCTCGAGGTCGCGCCCGTAGAGATCCTGCTCGAAGTCGAAGATGTGCACCTCGAGCATCAAGCGGTTCCCCGAGCCCTGGAAGGTCGGCCGCGTGCCGAGATTCGCGACAGCCGGGAACGTGACGCCGTCGACGATCGCTTCGACCGCGTAGACGCCGGCCGGCGGCAGCACCGCGTCCTGCGGCACGAGGTTGGCCGTCGGGAAACCGAGCGTGCGGCCGCGCTGGGCGCCGCGCACGACGGTGCCGAGCGCCCCGGGGAAGCGGCCGAGGTTGCGGTGCGCGAGTGCCAAGTCGCCGCGCGCGATCGCGTCGCGGATCGCCGTCGACGAAACGGGCTGGCCGTCGACCTCGAACGGCGTGCCCGTGCGGACCTCGAAACCGAGCTCGGTGCCGAGCTCGCGGAACTGCTGCGGCGTGCCGGTGCGGTCCTTGCCGAGCGCCGAGTCGTAGCCGAGCAGCAGGCCGCGCGTGCGCAGGCTGCGCACGAGCACGCGCTCGGCGAACTCTCGCGGCGACATGTTCTGCAGCCGCTGTTCGAAAGTCAGCAGCACGAGCCGCTGCACGCCGGCGCGCCACAAGAGGCGCTGGCGGTGCGGCACGCTGACGAGCAGCGGCGGCGCCTTGCCGTGCAGCACCTGGTCCGGGTGGTTTCCGAACGTGATCACGGTCGGCACCGCCTGCAGCGCCGACGACATCTCGAGCAGCTGGTGCAGCAGTCTCTGATGGCCGAGATGCACGCCGTCGAACACGCCGACCGAGACGACGGACCTGCTCTGCTGCGTCTCGCCGTGGCTCGCGACGAGGTCGAGTGCTTGCAGTGCGTCGAGGCCTTCGATCAGGCGCATGCACTCATGCCCGGGCTCGGTATTGCTCTTCGAGCTCCTGCAGCTTGGCTTTGACCCTGATCTTCTCGCCCGCGGTCAGCCGGTCCGTGAACAGCACGCCATCGAGGTGGTCCATCTCGTGCTGGATGATGCGCGCCAGCCAGTCTTCGGTCTGCAGCGTCTGCTCCTTGCCGTCGAGATCCTGGTAGGTGACCGTGATCGAGACCCAGCGCTCGACCTCGGCGCGGATGTCCGGAAAGGACAGGCAGCCCTCCTCTTCGAAGGCGCGCCCCTTCTTGCGCGTGATCTTCGGGTTGCAGAGCACGCGTTCCTCCGCGCGATTGGCGCGATCGCCCGTGGGGTTCAGGACCAGCAGCTTCTGCTCGATGCCGACTTGCGGCGCGGCGAGCCCGACGCCACCCTCGTCGTACATCGCCTCGAGCATCTCGCCGGCGAGTCGGCGCAGCTCGGCGTCGAATTGCGTGATGGCCTTGCCGCCGCGGCGCAGGATCGGATCGGGGTAGACTAGTACTTCCATTCAGCAGCGACTTCCATTCAGGGGGGGATCTGCCGTTGCGGGGTCAGACGAACGGAGATACATTCTTCGCCCCTTTCGTCGGCGTCAAGCATCCCGGACCCCCGAACGCATTCTGCATGGACCTGAGCAAGTACCTCGAGAACGCCAATGAAGCGGTCAAGCGCCGCAACTTCTCGATGGCCGTCAAGATCTACGCGCAGGTCTTGCAGATCCAGCCCGACTTCGGCGAAGCGCGGGCCGGCCTGCGGCGCGCGCTGTTCCTGAAGCAAGCACAGAAGCCGGTTTCGAAGGTGAACGCGATCCTGCTCGGCGGTGTGCACCATCTCACGGGAGCCTTCCTGCGTCTGCTGGGCCGCCACGCCGCAGCGACGCGCGCCTACGAACGCTACCTCGTGCACGACCCGATGGCGGAGAGCGCCAATCTGAAGCTCGGCGACTCGCTGCAGCGCGCGGGGCTGCGGCGCTCCGCATTGGCGGTGTTCGAGGCCTACGCCACCGCGCAGCCGCGCTGCCTGCCGGCGAGCCGCGCCGCCGGCGCGTTGTTCTACGAGCAGGGCAAGATGCCGCAGGCTCTCGCGATGTACGAGCAGGCGCTCAAGATCGACCCGCGCGACCAGGAGTCGCTGAAGGCCCGCAAGAACCTCGCTGCCGAAGGGGCGCTGCAAAAAACCGGCATCGAGAACGTGCAGAGCTCGCGCGAGCTGATCAAGGACAAGGAGCAGCAGCGGCAGCAGGAGCGGGCGGATCGACTGCAGATGTCGTCGCAGGAGATCACGCAGGAGATCGCGCAGGTCGAAGCGAAGCTCGAGGCGAGCCGCGAAGACCCGAAGCTGCTGCGCCGCGCCGCGCGGTTGCACGAGATGAACAAGGACCTCAAGGGCGCGCTCGACCTCGCCGAACAACTGCTGCGCCTCGTGCCCGCGGACTTCGAGGTGCAGGAGCTCGTCGCCGACTTGCGCATCCGCCTGCAAGAGCAGACCGTGCAGAAGGCCGAACAGAGCGGCGACCCGGGCACGGCGGAACGCGCGCGCAAGGCGCTGAACGAGATGCGCGTCGGCGAAGCGCGCCGGCGCATCGAGCGCAATCCGGCGGACTTCGGCGCGCGGTTCGATCTCGGCTCGGGCCTGCTCGCATCCGGCGAGGTCGATGCGGCGATCGCGGAGCTGCAGCAGGCCGTCAAGGATCCGCGCAAGAAGAACGAAGCGCTGTTCCTGCTCGGCAAGGCCTTCCAGCACAAGAAACTGCCCGAGCTGGCGCTCGGCCAGTTCGACAAGGCGCTGCATGCCGCCGGTTCCGGCGTGCTCGCCAAGGAGTCCCTCTACGAGATGGGCCTCATCTGCCTGTCGACCGGCAAACGCGAGGACGCGTTGCGCCACTTCTCGCGCATTCTCGAACAGGACATCGGCTTCCGCGACGTCGCAGCGAGGGTGGAGCAGATGAAGGCGTGATCTTCCCGCTCACCTGCTTCACAGTTCCTACAGCACCTCCTCTCCAACACTCTACTGAACGATGGCTCACAGCAAGCAAGCACTGAAGCGCGCCCGCCAAGGCGAGCGCAATCGATTGGCGAACAAGGCGAAGTTGTCGCGCCTGAAGAACTCGATGAAGAGCCTCATGGCGCTCGTCGCGGCGGGCGACAAAGCGAAGGCGACCTCGATGCTGCCGACGATCAACACCGCGATCGACAAGGCCGCACAGACGCACGCGATCCACAAGAACACGGCGTCGCGCCGCAAGAGCCTCGCCGCGCGCGTCGTTGCCGCGATGAAGTAGCGGTGCGCGGGCCTGGCTAACGCACGAGCTTGCGCTGGCGGTAGGCCTCGAGAGTCAGGACCAGGATCGCGGTGCTGTAGACACGGCCGCCGTCCTGACCCCAGGCGCACTTCGGATCCCACGAGCCGTAGAGGTTCGGCCGCTGCTTGTCGCGGAGCTGGTTCTCGAGCACCGCCGCGTCGAGCTTGCGCTGCCACTCGGTCCAGTGGTGGCCGCCCATCTGGAACAGCGCGTAGGTCGCGTAGTACCAGTAGTAGTGGTCGATCGCGCCGCTCTTCTCGTCCCAGACCGGAGGCTTCGCGAGGATCCGGTCGGCCGCGTGCTTCATGACCGGCTTCTCCTCGGGATCCTGGCTCATGAAGAAGCGGCACAACAACGCGACCGCGGTCAGCGCTTCACCCTTCTCGACGGGGAACCTCGTCGTGTGCTCGCCGGGCTTGCGCCAGCCGCGCTCGCCGAGCTTCGTGTAGCCGGTCAGGCCGCTCGGGTCGGACACCTTGTCGAACCACGTGGCCGCCATCTGCAGCGCGGACCGGTTGATGCTGAGTCCGAAGTGATCGCCGGACTCGTAGGCCATGACGCACCAGCCCGTCACCGAGGTGTCGTTGTCGGTGGCGTGCGGCAGGTAGCGCCAGACCGACGAGGGGTTGCGGTGCGTCTCGAGGTAGTCGATGCCGCGTTGCGCGTTGTTGCGCAGCGACTCGTAGCCCGACAGGCCGAATGCCTCGCACATCGCGTAGGCCGCGATCGCGTGGTCGTAGACGAAGTCGTGCGACGTGCTCGTGCCGATCAGGCCGTTCTCCTGCTGCTGGCTGCGCAGCCAGGACACGGCCTTCTTGACCGTGTCGCGGTGCGGGCCCGAGCGCAGCGTGCAACCGTCGCCGAGGAAGGCGAGCAGCGCGAGGCCCGTCACGCCGACGTCGTGCACGCCGTTGCCGGCGCCATCGCACGGCTCGCTGGCGGGATCGTCGTGCTTCATGAACTGGTCGCAGTCCCACTTGCCGTCCTCGTCCTGGTGGTTCTTGAGCCACTGCAGACCCGAATCGATCGCTTCGGACCACGGCGTCCCGCCCTCGCGCTTGCCGGCGCCCCTGCCGCCACCTCGCGCCGCGTCGCGCTCACCGGTGCCCGCGTCGAGCTCGACGACGGCGGTCCACTCGCTCGCCTCGAGGTTGCCGGCATCGAAGGCCGTTGGCCCGGAGGCGTCGACCTCGGTGCGGCGCTGGACCTCCGCCGTGGCAACAGGCGCCTCGCTGACCACGACCTCGCGCGTCACGTCCTCTGCCTCGACTTCGAGCGGCGCCGGTGGGGTTGGTACCTCGACCTCGTCCCTGGTCGTGTCCACGACCTCGAGCTGCTTCAGCTCGACCGGCTTCACTTCCGGCCGGATCAGCTCGGCGATCAGCAGCACGAGCAGGCCGTGGATCGCGAGCGAGAGCGCAAACCATGGCCCACGCCGGAGCTGCCGTGCCATCGCCTGCTGGAGCGTGCCTGCGGCCCTGATCGACAAAGCGTCGGACTGGACCTTGATCTCCTTGGGGTCGAGGTGGGCCATGACGGCGGCGCAGAGAACGGCGGCGGCTCCCGTCCAGTTCAGGCCTGGCGCCGGAAAATGGGCGGAAACCGCGTCCGGCACTGGTCCTGGGTCATTTCTGCGGCGCGCGTCCGCCTCCGAAGTAGAGGACCGACTGCCAGACTTCGGTGCGCATTCCGGCGCGCTTGAGGGCCTCGTTCATGAATTCATCGCGGACCGTCTCTCCGCATCGGGCGCGCAGCTCGTCCTGCACGGCGGGATCTTCGAACCGGCCATTCCGCTCGGCCACGTATGCCGTGATCTTGGCGATGCGAACGGCGCCGCCGGCCTCGAACGGGGGCGAGATGTTGCCGACGGGACCCGCCAGCGCAAACGTCTTGATCGCGGCGAGCTCGGGGGCCAGCTCGTCTGCCTCCTTCTCGCTGAGTGCGATTGCACCGTAGCGTGCGGCCAGCTGCGAAGCGTCGATCTCCTGCTCGCGCCATTCCGCCGCGGCCTTCTCGGCCTTGGCGCGCGCGCCGTTGTCGAGGAAAACCACGATCGACACGCGTGCCATGGTGCCGTGCACGAAGAAATGGCGTTCGCGTTCGTAGGTCTCTCGCAGCATGCGCGGCGTCAGGTAGAGGTTGGACTGCTTCTGCAGGCGCATGGCGACGGCGATGTCAGTCGCGAAGCGCGACATGATGTCGACTCGCTTCTCGCTCTGGGCGGTCCCCCAGGTCTGACCCTGGCGCTTCAGCTCGTTCGCGATCGCCCGGTAGCTGCCGAAATCGCGCAGCTGCTCCTGCTCCTGGCGCGTCAGCTCGCGCTGGAAGATCATCTCGATCTGCTCGGGCGTGAAGACGCCGAAGCTCTTGACGGCTTGTGCGAGGCGGTGCTTGTCGATCAGAAGGCGGAGCTGCTGCAGGTAGATCGTTTCTATCTCCGCGGCGGAGAGCGGGCGCTGCGCTGATTTCCTCCGGATGAAGCCTTCGGCGACGTTCCTGAGCTCGCTCAACGTGATGGCCCCGTCGTTGACGGTCGCAATGACTGCGTCGACGCGCACGGGGCCTTTCGGAGCCGGCGGATCCTGCGCCGGCAGCAGCGTTGCGACGCAGCAGATCAGCACGGTTCCGCGCATGACGGCGATGATGCGCGCGCGCGCCGCTCGCGGCAAGGAAGCGGCGCCAGAACGGCCCGTCCGGTGGCAAACGACACGTTGCAAACGACGCGCCGCCGCCTTCTCCTTGTCGCAATGGCATCCAGCACGGGAACGAGCATCGTCGTCGGCGCCTCGTCGGGCATGGGGCTCGCGATTGCGCGCCGGTTGGCGATCCAGCAGAGGAAGGTCGCGATGCTCGCGCGACGCGAGGCCGAGCTGCGCGCGATGGTCGCGACGACCAACGAGTCGCTGGGCCGCACCGCGGCGTTCGCCTACGTGCACGATGCCGCCGTCGCCGACGCGGCGGAACCGCTGTTCGCGCGCATCGAGCAGGAGCTCGGTCCCGTCGACGAGCTCTACTACGTCGCGGGAGTGATGCCGGACGTCGCGCTCGACGAGTTCGACCTCGACAAGGACCGCCAGCAGATCCTCGTCAACACGCTCGGCTGCATCGCGTGGGGCAACGCCGCGGCGCGCCGCTTCCTGCAGCGCAAGTCGGGCCGCATCGTCGGCGTCACTTCGGTCGCGCAGGATCGCGGCCGCCTCGGCCGCCCGGTCTACAACGCGAGCAAGGCCGGAATGGATACCTACCTCGAGGCGCTGCGCAACCGGCTCTGGCGGCACGGCGTGCGCGTCACGACGATCCGGCCCGGTTTCGTCGACACGCCGATGACGGCGGGGCTCGACTTGAAGGGCGCGATCTCGGCGGACCGCGCGGCCGAGCTGATCCTGCGCGCGCGCGACCGCAAGAGGGCCATCGTCTACGTGCCCGGCAAGTGGCGGCCCATCATGTTCGTGATCCGCAACATCCCTTCGTTCGTCTTCCGCCGGCTGTCGATCTGAGTGTGCGATCCTGGAACTGGCGATGAGTGCTCTCGCGTGGCGTGACGAACAGGTGCTGGGCTGGGGCATGGCCGTCGGCGGCCAGAGCCGCGTGCTGCGGCCGACGACCGCCGAGCAGATCGCCGAGTCCTTCGCCGACGTGCGCGCGCGCGGCGGCTCGATCGCGTTGCGCGGCGCGGGCTGCAGCTACGGCGACGCCGCGACCAGCAACTCCCACGTGCTCGACCTGTCGCGCATGAATCGCCTGCTCGCGTTCGACCCCGAGACCGGTCTTGCCACGGTCGAACCGGGCGTCACCGTGCGCGACCTGTGGCGTCACTCGATCGTGCGGGGTTACTGGCCCAAGGTCGTGAGCGGCACGATGGCGGTCTCGATGGGCGGCGCTGCCGCGATGAACATCCACGGCAAGAACAACTTCGCGCTCGGCTCGTTCGGCGAATGCGTGAAGTCGTTCGACCTGCTGACGCCGCGCGGCGAGACCGTGCACTGCACGCGGGAGTCCGAACCCGACCTGTTCCACGCCGCTATCGGCGGCTTCGGCATGCTCGGCTGTTTCACGAAGCTCGAGGTGCAGACCAAGCGCGTGCACTCGGGGCGGCTCCGCGTGCACGGGATCGTCGCGAGGGACCTCGAGCACAACCTGCAGATCCTCGAAGACCTGCGCGGCAAGTCCGACTACCTCGTGGCGTGGCTCGACCTGCATGCGAAGGGCGGAGCACTCGGGCGTGGCCTCATGCACCGGGCCGAGCAGATGCAGCCCGGCGAGGATCCCGAGGGTCTGCGGTTCCTGGAGCCCGGCCTGCAGGACGTGCCCGCCAAGTTGTTCGGCGCCGTGCCGAAGGGTTGGTTGTGGCCCGGCATGTGGTGCGCGCTGCACCTGGGACAGGTGGGTGTCGTGAACTGGTTGAAGTTCCGCGCGGGTTATCGCGAGCAACGCCATTCGCCATACCTGCAGACGCACGGGGCGTTCCACTTCCTGCTCGACTACGTGCCGCGCTGGCATTGGATGACGAAGCCCGGTGGGCTCATCCAGTTCCAACCCTTCGTGCCGCATCAGCACGGGGCGCGGGTGCTGCGTTCGATCATCGAGCTCTGCCACAAGAACGGCCACGTGCCGTATCTCGGTGTGTTGAAGCGCCACCGCGTCGACCCGTTCCTCATGACGCACGCGGTCGACGGCTACTCGCTCGCGATGGACTTCGCGGTCAGCAAGAGACAGCACCGCCGGCGCGCGTTGTGGCGTCTGTGCCAGGAACTGGCCGAGCTCGTGCTCGAGGCCGGCGGACGCTTCTACTACGCGAAGGACGCGATCCTGCTGGCCTCGTCGTTCGCGCGCGTGCACGGCGACGCCGCGGTCGCGCAGTTCCGCGCGCAGAAGCAGAAGTGGGACCCTGGGAACCTCTTGCAGACCGACCTGTCGCGGCGTCTCGGACTCTGATCGTTCGAGGATCCGCAGTCTGAGCTCGACGAAACGTCGTTCGAGTCTTCGCGAATTCGTGCAACCGTTGCCACGATCGGTGCACACAGCACGTGGAGCACTTCCACGTGACCGACAAGAAACCGATCCAGAACCCTCACGACGCCTTGTTCCGCGGCGTCTTCGGCGATCCACGGCGCGCGGCCGAACTGCTGCGCGCCGTGCTGCCGCAGGACATCGTCGCCGCCACGGACTGGTCGTCGCTCGAACTGGCCGACGCGAGCTTCGTCGACGAGGAACTGCGCGAGCACCAAGCCGACCTGCTGTTCCGAGCCAGGCTCGCCGGGCGCACCTGCTTCTTCTACATCGTGTTCGAGCACAAGTCCGGCTCGGCTCCTTTCGGTGTGCTCCAGCTGCTGCGCTACGTGATCCGCATCTGGGAGCGGTTCCGCGCCGAGAACCCGCATGCGACTCACCTGCCGCTGGTGCTGCCGATCCTCGTGCACACCGGCAGCGGTCCGTGGGCCTCGCCATGCACGCTGGCCGCGTTGCTCGATGCTGCCGGCGCACCGGCGGAGCTGCTCGCGCTCCAACCGGCGTTCACGTGCAGGCTGCTCGACCTTGGCGCAACCGACGAGGCTGGCCTGCGCCGGCTCCAGCTCACGGCGCAGACGCTGTTACCGCTGCTGCATCTGCAGCAGCTGCGACGGCAGGTCGCAACCGCTGTCCTGCTGCTCGCCTGGCGTCACCTCTACTTGCGGCTGCTCGCGATGCCGGGCGGAGAGCAGATCGTGAACCGGCTATACTCTTACGTCGCTGCCGTGAGCAGCGACGACCGCGAACGCCTGCGAGCCGCCTACGCGAGCATCAGCAAGACCAGCGAGGAGCAGTACATGAAAACCGTTGCCGAGCAGTACATCGAAGAAGGTCGCCAGGAAGGTCGCGAGGAGGGACTTCAGGAAGGACTTCAGGAAGGACTTCAGAAGGGCGAACGGAAGGGACTGCAGATGGCGTTGCTCATGCTCTTCGAAGAACGCTTTGGGCCAGCGTCGCCTACCGTGGTGCAACGCATCGAGAAATCGAGCTCTGCCGAGGTCGAACATTGGATGCGCCAAATCCTCACGGCAAGGTCTCCCGAGGATCTGCTCGAGTGACAGCGCGGGCCGCCTCCGCCCCACCTACGCGCGCATCAGCACGACCAGCGAAGAGCAAGACATGCGCCGCATCCTCGCGGCAACGACCGCCGACGACCTGCTCGCCTGACAGAGTGCGGCTGATGGCCGCATGTGTGCGCCCCGGCGGGGAAGTGCCCAGTCCCCGCGTCATGGCGCTGGTTCCACGCGCTCGGGCAGCAGGGTCTTGAGCCGCCGAGCCACGGGCCGTATCCTCCGTGCCCGTTGGAAGGGTGCCTGAACGTGCCCGGCCAGATCGGCGATCTCCAACAAGGCCGTCTCAAGACGAGGCGCGTGGGTCGTCGATGCAAAAGGCAGGTTGTGCAGGAGCACGACACGTTCGGAATGCCACGCCGTTCCGTCACCAGACATCCGCGTCGTCGGGCCTCCTTGCCCGAAGACGCCTTCGAGAATCCTTCTCAGTGAGTTTCAGTTCCCTCGGGCTCAAGGAGCCCATCCTCCGCGGTGTGCGCGCAGCTGGCTATGAAACGCCGACCGACATCCAAGCGGATTCCATCCCGAAGATCCTCGCCGGCTGTGACCTGATCGGCCTCGGCGAGACCGGCAGCGGCAAGACCGCCGCCTTCGGCCTGCCGATGCTCGATCGCCTCTGCGGCGGTGAACCGGGCCTGCGCGGCGTGATCCTCGTGCCGACGCGCGAATTGTGCGTGCAGGTCGCCGAGAACCTGCGCACCTACGCGCGCTACGCGGGCCTGCACGTGTGCACGGCATTCGGCGGCGTCGACCTGTCGATCCAGGAATCCGCGTTCAAGCGCGGTGTCGACGTAGTCGTCGCCTGCCCTGGCCGCCTCATCGATCACCTCGAACGCCGCAACCTGACGCTCGAGAAGGTGGAGATGGTCGTGCTCGACGAAGCCGACCGCATGCTGGACATGGGCTTCATGCCGCAGATCCGGCGCATCTTCGTGCGTCTGCCTCAGCAGCGGCAGAACCTGCTGTTCTCGGCGACGATGCCGCAGGAAGTCGAAGGACTCGTCAAGGACTTCCTGCCGCACGCCGAACGCGTCCAGATCGGCTCGCGCAACCATGCGCCGAAGACGATCTCGCATCGCTTCGTGGGCGTGAACGCGCACGACAAGCAGCATGCGCTCGAGCGCCTGCTGCAACGCGAGCACGGCCGCGTGTTGATCTTCGTCAACAAGAAGATCGGCTGCGAACGGCTCGGCGGTGCCCTGAAGCGCGCGGGGCTGCCCGCCGACGCGATCCACGGCGACAAGAGCGCCGAGGCGCGCCATGCCTGTCTGCAGGCGTTCTCGCGCGGCAAGACGCGCTTCCTCGTCGCGACGGACGTCGCGGCGCGCGGCATCGACGTCGACGACATCGAACTCGTCGTCAACTACGAGTTCCCGCTCCAGCTCGAGGACTACGTGCACCGCACCGGTCGCACGGGCCGCGCCGGCAAGTCAGGCCGCGCGTTGTCGCTCGTGGCGCCGATGGAGCGCCGTCTGCATGCGGTGGTGGTCGCGCATCTGCAGGGCAAGCAGGTGAGCGGCGCGCGACTCCCGGGTCGCGGTTATGGCATGCCGAAGCGCCGCGAAGACGGGCACAAGAAGCGGCCGCGTTCGCGGTCGTCGGGCCATCGCTCGCACGAACATCGTTCGCACGAGCATCGCTCCCATCGCTCGGCGGGACGCCGGTCGGCAGTCGGTTAGCGCAGAGCGCCAGAGAGAACGGGCGGCACGCGTCAGCCGAGGATCGATTGGGCCCTCGAGACCGGATCGCTGGCTTGCACGAGCGTGCGGAACACGGCGTCGAGGTGCGTTCCCGCTGCCGCCCCGACCTGCGTACGCAGCTCGGCCGCCGTGCCGCACCCGAGCAGCTTGCCCTTGTCGAGCACGGCAATGCGGTCGCCCATCGATTCGACGACGTCCAACAAGTGGCTGCAGTGCAGCACCGCACCGCCGCGGCGAGCGAACTCGCGCATGAGCTCCTTGATGACGAGCGTCGTCGTCACGTCGAGCCCCGACAACGGTTCGTCGAACACGAGGACCCTCGGCTCCGTGAGCAGCGCCGACGCGATCGAGACCTTCTGCAACATGCCCTTGCTGAACGCGATCATCGGTTCGTCGGCGCGATCGAGCAGGTCGAAACCCGCGAGCAGGCGTTCGCCCGCGATCCGTATGTTCGAGTCGTCGAGGTCGAACAGCCGGCCCTTCAGCAGCACATACTCCCAGGGTGTCAGCGCCTCGTGCAGGCGCGCGACTTCCGGCAAGTATCCTATGCGGCGCCTCGCGCGCTGCGGTTGCTGCAGCGCGTCGACGCCATCGATGTGGATCGTGCCTGCATCGGGTTGCAGCAGGCCGACCACGCACTTCACGGTCGTGGACTTGCCTGCGCCGTTGGGGCCCAGCAGTGCTGTGATCTCGCCGGCGGCGATCGCGAGGTCGAGTCCGTGCAACGCGACGAGGTCGCCGTAGCTCTTGCGCAAGCCCTGCAGACGCAGCATCGCCGCATCTTGGCAGCGCCCGCGTGCTCTCGCCAGCGCGAACGCGTTCTCCGCCCTCGCGGACCGCGAACCAGCGCTGCGCGCTTGTGCAACGCGGGGTTGCACGTCGTAATCAGCGCCCCATGCCGTTCATCCTGTGTTGCTCGTGTCTGCTGTTCTGTCTCTGCCCCGTGCGCGCCCAGGACGGGGACGCGGACGAGTTGCCCGAGGGGCCCGCGATCGCCTACGAGGACGCGTTCCCCGCGCAGGCCGGGTTCGACCGGCCGCTCTTCGTGGCCTTCCACGCGAGCGATCCCGGGCACGCCTACGTCGTCACGCAGCCGGGGTTCGTGTTCGTCGTGCCGCGTGACGGTGCGAAGTCGGAACGGCGGACCTTCCTCGACTTCTCCAAGAAGGTGTATCTGGACAACTGGGAGGAAGGCCTGCTCGGTTTCGCGTTCGATCCCGACTACGAAAAGAACGGCTTCGTCTACGCCTACTGGTCCGAGCGCACCGAGGTGCGCGAGGGCGTCATGGGCGACGGCACGCGCGTGAAGAGCAATCGCCGGTCCGTGATCGCGCGCTACCCCACGAAGGCCGGCGACGGCGGCCGCGTCGTCGACGGGGCCGAGGAACTGCGTTTGATGGAGGTCTTCGATCCGTTCGGCAACCACAACGGCGGCACGATCGAGTTCGGGCCCGACCACATGCTCTACGTGGCGATCGGCGACGGCGGCGCCGCGAACGATCCCTACGGCAACGCCCAATCGATGCAGATGCTCTTCGGCAAGGTGTTGCGCATCGACGTCCGCGGCGCCACGAAGGAGAAGCCGTATGTCGTTCCCACCGACAATCCGTTCGCCGCGCAGCAGGGGACACGCGGCGAGATCTGGTGCTACGGCATGCGCAATCCGTGGCGCATCACGTTCGACCGCGAGACCGGCGACTTGTGGTGCGGCGACGTGGGCCAGGACCGCCTCGAGGAAGTCGATCGCCTCGTGAAGGGTGGCAACTACGGATGGAACGCGATGGAGGCCAACGAGGTGTTCAGGTTGCGAAAACCCAAAGGGCCGGTGCCGGAGGGCGTCATCGCACCGATCGCGCAGTATCCGCACACCGAGGGCCAGTCGATCACGGGTGGCTACGTCTACCGCGGCAAGCGCATTGCGGAGCTGCGCGGCTACTTCGTCTACGGCGATTTCATGACGCTGCGCATGTGGGCCTGCAAGGAGGATCGGCAGGGCGGCAAACACCGCGTGGTGACGTTGCCGCGCATGAAGCAGCAACCGTCGAGCTTCGCCGAGGAACCGGACGGCGAGCTGCTCGTGACGGGTTTTCCCGGCGCGAAGGGTCGCATCTTCCGCCTCGTGCCAGCCGCGAAGTAGCAGCCCTCGGGCTGGCAGTGTCTCAGCCGGGCAAGGCGACGCCCATCCCGGCAAGCAGCGCATCGAGCCGTTCGTACATGCGCTCCCAGCGCCAGTGCTCGCGGACCCACGCGGCGGCCCTCGTGCCGATCGCGCGCGCGCGCGCAGGATCGGCGAACAACGCGTCGACCGCCGCGATCGTCGCCGGGGCATCGTCGGCGATCACGAGGTGGCCGGGTGGTACCTGGCCGAGACCGCGAGCGGCCGCGGAGGACGACACGACGGGCAGCGCCATGCTCATCGCTTCGAGCACCTTGTTCTGCACGCCGCGCGCCAGGCGCAGCGGCGCGATCGCGACCGCGGCCTGGTCGAAGAAGGGCGGCGTGCTCGGCACGCGACCCGTGACCGTGACACCGCCCACGCGGGCGAGCGCCTGCACCTTCACCACCGGATTGCTGCCGACGACGAGCAGGCGCGCGTCCGGAAAACGCTGTCGCAGCGTTGGCCAGCACTGCTCGACGAACCACGACACGCCATCGACGTTCGGCTCGTAGTCCATCACGCCCGTGAAGACGGCTGTGTGCACGTGCCGGTTCTGGTCGCCCGTGCTCGTGAAGTGCCCGACGTCGACACCGTTGCACAACACGTCGGGATCGATGCCCGGGATGCGCTGCCGGAACAGCTCGCGTTCGACCTCGCTGACGACCAGCGAACGCGTGAAGGTGCGGGCGACACGATCTTCGAAGGCCAGCAGCTTGTCCGCCTCGCGCGCGTAGATCCAACGGCCCAGCCCCCAACGACTCAGCCCGCGGCGCTGCGCCGCGTATTGTCGCCACTTGTCCGAATCGAGCTCCGCGAACTGCATGAGCTTGCTGCGGGCCTCGGTGCCGAGCACGTATTGGGCCATCGACGACGAATAGACATACACGAGGTCCGGCGGCTGCGGCGAACTCCAGCGCCGCACGGCGGCATGCAGCGCCGCATCGCGGAAGAACGGCAGCGTGAGTGCCTCGCCGGTCAGCAACCCGCGCAGGCTGGTGAATTTGCGAACACCGCGGTCGAGCCGCGGCGCCACGACCTCACGACAGCGCTGCGCGAGCAACGAGACGCCTTCGGCGTCGCGCGCTTCCTCCTGGAAACAGCCGAGACACACGTCGGCACCGCGCGCGAGCAGGTGTTGCAGGAAGTGCCAGGTCGTGATGCGGTCGCCGCGGTCGGGCGGCCACGGCACCCGCTGGCACAGGAACACGACCTTGGGCTTGCCGGTGGGAGCGGGCACGAGTACTTGGCGTCAAGCTTGCTGGGAGGGCGTCTCGATACAAGGATCCGATACTAGGGGCGGAGCGCACGGATGACGCAGTCCACCGATCCAAGGACGAACATCCTCGAACTGGTCAACAGCACGATCGAGCTGCCGACCATGCCCGAGGTGCTCGCAAAGCTGAACGAGGTCATCGCCAAGCCCGATGCCTCGGCTGCCGATGTCGCGCTCGTCGTTGCCAACGACCCGGCCGTTGCGACGAACATGCTGCGCATCGTGAACTCCGCCTATTACGGGCTGCAGGTGCGAGTGTCGTCGGTGAGCCTCGCGGTCTCGGTGCTGGGCTTCAACATGACGAAGAAGGTCGCGCTCAAGGCGGCCGTGTTCTCGGCCTTCGGCAAACGCCGCGAGAAGATCCAGCACTTCGATCCGTTGGGCTTCTGGAAGCACGCGGTGTTCACGGGCGTCGCCGCACGCGCACTGGCCTCGGTTTCGGACACCTTCAAGGACATGCACTCCGAGGATGTCTACATCGCCGGGTTGCTGCACGACATCGGCAAGCTGATCCTGATGGAGAAGGCGGCGCCGCGTTATCTCGCGATGCTCAGGAAGTCCGCACAGCTGCAGCGCCCCGAGACCGAGGTCGAGCTCGAGGAATGCGGCTTCACGCACGCCGACGTGGGATCCGTGTTGGCGATCAGATGGTGCCTGCCCGAGGATCTCGCGATCGCGATCCGGTATCACCACGCGCCCGCGAAGGACCCGTTCCATCGCTCGCTCTCTTCGCTGATCCATCTGGCGGATCAGGTCGCGTGGCAGGCCGGTTGTCCCTCGACGGTCGGCACGACGCAGCCAACGCTCCATGCCGAGGTGTATGCGCACACGGGGCTCGACGCGGCCAAGGTCGCCTCGATGCTGCCGCAGATTCGCGAAGACTTCGCCGCTACCGAACGGCCCTGGTAGCCCGCGGCCATGGCCGCGCTGCGCAACCTGTCGCGAAGCGCCACAGCTCGAGAGACTACGGGCCCGGGCCACGGTTCGGGTAAGGACGCCACCGCGTCGGAGCCGAAAACAGGACCAAGTGAAAGTCCTGCTGATGACTCCTGCGCCGACCCACCTGCATCTGGGCGGCATGGCCACGGTGGGTCGGTACCGGGAGGGTCTGCAACGCAGTGGGCACCTCTGTGAGCTGTTCGGCAGCACGAGCGAGGGTGGCCTCAAGCAGTCGCTCGAGGGCACGATCGGCCGCTTCAAGCCGGACCTCGTGCACGCGCACGACGCGTTGCGAACGGGCGTGCACCTGCTCGGGTTGCTCACGCCTTGGATCGTCTCGCTGAGCGGGGAAGACCTGCACCACGACATGGTCGACGATGCGCGTGGCATGATCGTCTGCGAGGTCGTGCGCCGCGCGAGCCGCGTGCTCGTGCCGAACGAGGCGGCGGGCATGCTGCTCGAATCGAGAGTGGCCGAAGCCGTGGGCAAGATCGACGTCGTGCCGCGTGCAGCGGTGCGCCTGCCGACGAACGGCACCGATCTCCGCCGGTCGCTCGGCATCCCGCGACAGCGGTTCCTGATCTTCCTGCCCGGCGGGCTGCGGCCGATCAAGGGACAGCACCGCGCGATGTCGATGGTCAGCGTGGTGCGCTCGGCCGGGGCCGATGTCGAGATGATCCTCGCGGGACCGGACCAGGATGCGGCCTACGCGGCGGAAGTGCGCGCGTTGTGCCAGCAGCAGACCGGCGTGCGCGTGCTGCCCCCGCTGGCCCACGATCGCATGGGTGCTGCCTACATCGACGCCGACGTCGTGCTGAATACATCGTTCAGCGAAGGCGCCGCTCCGACGATCCTCGAAGCGGGCATCCTCGGCCGCCCCGTCATCGCGGCCGACGTGGCGGGCAACCGCGAGCTGATCCGGCACAACGAGACAGGGCTCTTGTTCGCCAACGAAGGGGACATGGCCAAGCAGGTGCTGGCGCTGTATCGCAATCGTTCGGCGGCTGGCGCGCTAGGTGTGCGCATCCGCGAGGACTTCCAGCGGCGCTTCAGCTGCGACCGCGAGATCTCCGCGCTGTTGTCCGCCTACGCGGCCGCCTGATCGCCGCGTTGCGGCGATGACGAACACTACACCTTCGGCAGCGGCTTCGGCAGCGCCTTCTGACCCGCGCGCGCCGGCTTCGGCTTCGGTTTCGGGATCGTCGCGTCGACACCCGCGTACTTGCGGAAGAACGTGAGCATGCACTCGCTGGCCCAGACCACGCCGGCTTTGACGTCGGCCGCGATCTTGTCCTTCGTCGTGCTCCGGATCCGCGGCGTCGCCGCTTTCGCGAGCGCAGCGCGCAGGGAGTCCTCGTCGAAGACGACGAGGTCCGCGCCCGTGTTGTCGTCGAGCAGTGCCGAAGCACTGGCGCGCAGGTCCGAGTGATCGCGCAGCTGCGGATGGAACACGCCGGAATCGAACAGCTGCATCATGTCGACGTGTGGTCGGCTGATCACTCCGCGCACGGCGACCTTGGCGGCGGGCAGGTCTTCCAGCAGCGTGCGAAGATCCTCGAGGACCTCGTCGTTCCAGCAGAAGACCGTGCCGCCCACTTCGAGGTGCTTGGCCAGCGACGTGATGAACGCCGTGCGCGGATCCGTGCGTTCGACGTGCACGAAGTCCGCCGTCTCGAGCCTGCCATCCGGATGCAGCGTGTTGGTTGCCCACGCGTAGGGCAGTAGACGCCAGGGCCGTTGGCCCTCGAAGCGCGGCAGTGCATCGGTCAGTGCCGCGATCGCGAGGAAGTGCGCCGGTTTGGTGCTCTGCTGCAGTTCCTCGCGCACGAACGGCTCGAGCACGGGCTCGCCGCCTTGCACGCACGTGATCGTGCGGCGCTGGCGGAACGTCAGCCCGGGTCGCTGCGGATCGAGCGCCGTGATCGTCTCGATGCCCTCCTTGTGCAGCTCCAGCTCCTGGGTGCGCGTGAGCTCGGGCAGCTCGCGCAGCGGCAGCGCGGGGGCTTCGCCCGAGCATCGCGCGAGGTGGGGGCACCGGAACGGAGTGGTGCAGAACGTGCCCATCGGCAGCTGCAGCATGCTCTCGTCGTTCAGATTCTGCCGGAACTGCTGCAGGCGCCGGCGCACGAGCTCGACCTGCTTCTGTACCTTGGCCGTGATGTCGGCGCTGCGCAGCAACTGCATCGGCGGATACTCGCTGCCTTCCTTGTGCACGTATTTGGGGTTCAGGTGCAGCAGGAACGCCGCGCGCACCTTCAAGCCGCAGCGCTCCGCGACGTGCGCCTGCAGCGCGAGGTCGTTCACGTAGCGGTATTTGATCTTCGTGCCCGACTTGATCTCGTAGAGGTCGATCGCGCCGTCCTTGTTCTGCACGACGATGTCCGAGCGGATCTCGATGCCTTCGGCGACGAACGTGGCGCCGAACAGCACCGGCGTCTTGGCCTCGAGCTGGGCCTTCGTCTCCTCCGCGGCGCGCTTCGTGTCGGCGGCCTCGATCGCGACTCCCTTCGGGAACACGCTGCGCGCGAGCGCGCGCAGCTGATCGCCGGCCGCGGACAGTGCGCGCCGGCCATCGGTCGGCTCCTCGGTCGTCGGTTCGTGATAGTCGAGCCAGAGGCGCTTCTGGCATTGCTGCCCCGCTTCGAACAGGTGCTTGTCCAGGTTGCGAGGTTCCTTCGACGGTGACTTCTTCTTCAAGGCTGTGACCTGGGTTCGCCCGCGCGGCGGATTGGCGGTTTCGTCACGCTGCCCCAGTGTATCGCCCCAGAACCAGTGCTCAACCGCGACGGCGCGTGTGCTTGTATAGCAGTAGCAGCACGAGGCCGACAACTGCTCCGCCCAGGATCGGAGTCCAGAGCCGATCCGACAGCTTCTGCTCGCCGCGGGCTGCGTGCGCGAAAGCCAGGGTCTGCAGCCATCGGTGAAACTCCTGATCCCACCGCGCGAACTCGGGCGCGGGGCAGGTGAAGCAGAGCGTGACCTCCTGACCGCCGGCAGGTGCGTGCACGTCGAGACTCGCGAGCGGCAGACGCGGGGGCTTCGGCGTGCTCGTGCGACGGGCCGTCAACACCTCGCGTGCCTGGGCACCAACCTTGTCGCTCCGGATGTCGGTCAGCACGTACTCGACGCCCGTGGCGGCTCCTTCCTTGCGCCACTTCTCGGCGAGCTGCGCGGCGAAGTCGTCCCCGAGGTGCCATTCGTTGTCCTGCTCGACCACTTGGACCCATGGGCTCGTGAACACTCCGGCGAGCCATTCGTCGACTGGGCCGACCGCGTAGTAGCCGTTCGGCTGGGACAGGCCGAGCTCGGCGGGAGCGTTCGGGTTCTCGCCGATCCGCAGCGCTTCGTTCGGCGCGAGCTGGCGCCAGTTCGCCGGCAGCTCGATCCGGAACGTCATGGCCCGGTTGCGGAACTCGCGCAGCTGCGTCTGCGCCGGACAGGCGATCGCCAGGATTGCGAGCGCGGCAACGAGCCGGCGACACGTCGTGATCGACGCCATCAGGAGCTCAGCGGCACTCCGGCCGGCGAGGTCACGAGCGGCACCGGGCAGTCCAGCAGCTCGGCCAGAGCACGCAGCAGATCGGCTTCGTCCTGGGACAGCTGCCCGTCGGCGCCCGCGGCCTCGGCGCACGCGGCCACCAGGTTGCGCTTGCCGAGCGGCGATACGGCCGAAAGCGCGTCGACCGCGGCGTCGAGTGCTTCGATCGAACCTTGTTCGCGCGGCAGCAACTGTGCCGGCGGGACCTGCAGCAGACTCTGGCCGCGCGCGAATGCCAGCGTCGCGAGCGTTTCGTCACCCCCGGCGCCGGCGCGAGCCAGCGCCGAGAGCACGACGGACGCCTCGTGGCCGTGCTGCACGAGCGCCGCCGGACGCTGCGGCCGGAGCGGCGCTTGGTCGGCGACCCGCACGTGGCGTTCGAGGCACCGCAGCAGAGCCCACTCGAAGGGCGAGAGCGTGCCGTCGGCCCTCGCGAGTGCGCGGGCGTCCCGCAGCAGCTGCTCCCGATCCGTGCGCGGCAACAGCCGCAGTGCCGGGATCGCGAGCTCGAGCAGCGGCAGACGTTGATGGCGTTCCATCTGCTGGACGAGCTGGAACTGCACCCTGACCTCGTGCACGAGCTCGACCCCCGCGTTCGCGAGCAGCTCGAACTGCTTCTCACGGCGCGTCGGATCGCGGTCGAGCAGCAGCGCGAGCACGAGCGCGTGTGTGCATCTCGGCTCGCGGGTGGCGGCGATCAGGTCGAGCGGCAGCTCGCGCAGCAGCGTGCGCGCCGCGTCGACGTGATGAGCTCGTGGAGCGCCGATCGACTGCACGAGGGTCGCCGACGCGATGCCCGAGACGGCTCGCGCGGCCGGTTGCTTCTGCGGCACTCCGACCACGACGGGCGGAGGCGGCGTCGCGGCGACCGCGGCCTCCATGGAGCCGCTGCTCGCGAGCATGCGCTGGAAGCCCGGCAGCACGCGTTCGACGCGTTGTTCGATCGGCGGGTGCGTCGCGAAACCGCCGCCGAAGAAACGCCGCATGCCGTCGGCGAACAGCATGTGGCTCGCTTCCTCCGCGTGTGCGGTCTGGAGGCGGGCCCCGAGGCCGCCGATCTTGGCGAGCGCCATGCCGATGCCACGCGGATTGCGTGTGTATGTCACGGCGCTCGCGTCGGCGAGGAACTCGCGCTGGCGCGACACCGCCGCCTGGATCAGCCGCGAGAAGAACACGCCGAGCGAGCCGATCACGATCAGCGCGACACCGAACATCGCGACGCCCGCGGCGCCGCCCTTGCCTCTGCCCGAGCCGCCGCCGCGCGGCATCGCGCGCACGAGGATGCGGCCGATCGTCGCGAGGCAGACGATGCCGAACAGCACGCCCATGAGCCGGATGTTGAGCCGCATGTCGCCGTGGAACACGTGGCTGAACTCGTGCGCGATGACGCCCTGCAATTCGTCGCGATCGAGCGTCTCGAGGCAACCACGCGTCACGGCGACCGCGGCGTCGGCGGGACTCCAGCCGGCCGCGAACGCGTTGATGCCCGGTTCCTCGTCCAGCACGTAGATCTCGGGCACCGGGATCCCGGACGCGATCGCCATCTCTTCGACGACGTTGCGCAGCTGGCGTTCTCTCGGATCGGTCGGGTCGAGCGACACGGGCTTGCCCCCGAGCAGCCTCGCCACCTGGCCTCCGCCGCTGCGCAGCTGGGCGGTCTTGAACAGCATCGCGCAACCGATGATCGCGAGCGTCGACACTGCGACGACCGCGAACACGACCGCGCCCTGACCATTGGCGCCGCGTGGGCTCGTGCACATCAGGACGCCCATCGCGGCAAAGTGGATGCAGACGATCATGGCCGCGACGGCCAGCGCGAACAGCACCACGAGACGGCCCGACGCCCTGCGCGCTTTCTCCTGGTGGCCGAAGAAGTCCATGCCCTGCAACACTCTCGCGGGGTTGGGGGCCCATCGCAAGGTCTTGCACCTTCGGGGGCCAAGCCCCTCAAGCCCCTGGCGGGCCCTCGACACTGGGATGGGCGGCAACTACGATGTTCGCCCCTGCATCCCCATCGGCTCATGCCGGGGGTGTGTTCGCCGGCGCCGTGGCGTCGCCGGCGCTCGGTCCTTTCCCGCGGTCGCCACAGGAGTTTTTGTGCCCAAAGAAGAAGCCATCGTACTGGAAGGCACGGTCATCGAGACCCTCGCCAACACGAAGTTCCGCATCCAGATCGAGAGCGGACACATCGTGCTGGCGCACATCTCGGGAAAGATGCGCAAGCACTACATCCGCATCATCCCGGGCGACCGGGTGACCGTCGAACTGTCGCCATACGACCTGACTCGCGGGCGCATCACCTACCGCGCGTGACCGTGGGCACCGGCGGTCCGGTCCATGTTCGCGCTGCCGGCCCGGACGACGTGGGCCACATAGCGCGCTTCATCCGGGAGCTCGCGCGATACGAACGGCTCGAGCACCTGGTCGACTGCGACGAGGCGCGGCTCCGCGAGCATCTGTGCGGCGCGAATCGAGCGTGTGGCGCGCTGCTCGCCGAGATCACGGGCGAGCCCGTGGGCTTCGCGTTGTATTTCCAGACCTACTCGACGTTCCGCACGAGGCCGTGCCTGCACCTCGAGGACCTGTTCGTGCTGCCCGAACATCGCGGCCGCGGCGTCGGGCTGCGGTTGCTGCGCGCGGTCGCGGCCGAGGCCGTCGCGCGCGGTTGTCCGCGGCTCGATTGGAACGTGCTCGACTGGAACGTGGCGGCGATCGGCTTCTACCAGAAGCAGGGGGCGCAGCTGTTGAGCGACTGGAGGATCTGCCGCCTCGAGAGCGACGCGTTGACGCGCGCGGCGAAGGCGCAGTGAATGACGAAGATCCGATCTCCGCACTCGCCACCGGGATCCGGTATCCTCAGTATCCGGCCTTCTTCGCGAGCCACGCGCGCCACGGCTCGTCGAGCTCTTCGACCTTCACGCCCATCGTCTTGTCGAAGGCCGAGCTGCTGTCGCCCTTGCGTTCGCCGAGCGACTCGCGCACGAACGCCAGGAACTTGTCCTTCGTCTTCGGTGTGTTGTCTGGCTCGAGCAGCCACGCGACGAACATCGTCGCCGCGCTCCAGTTGATCGCGGTGGCCGTGTCGTCCGTCAGATAGAAACCGCCGTACATCGGCAGGTGCAGCAGGTGGGTCAAGCGATACCCGCGGCCGAGCGCCTGCAGCGCCTGCAGATCCTGCGCGCGCATCTCGCCCGGCGCGGCGAAGCCCGCGTCGCCCTGCATCGTGTAATCCATGACCATGCCGAAGCCGACTTCGAGCCACGCACAGACACGGTCGCGGTCGTCGCCGCGGTTCAGGTCGCCGATCAGCGTGTGGTAGAGCAGCGCCTGCGTGCCGACGAAGAACAGCTTCTGCGGGCGCACCGGGGTCGGCCCCGCGTAGAAGGTGCGTCCGATGTCGCCGTGTGGCGCGGGCATGTAGTACGGGACCGGGCGGAAGCCCCACTTCGGGAACGCATCTGCGTTGCGGAAGGCCACGATCTCCATGGGCCGCAGGACCTCCTCGAGCTGCAGCGCCTCGCCGAAGCGATTCATCCAGACGACGCCGAGGTGCTCGAGGTCGAGCAGCGCGCAGACGTTCGTGCGCAGGTCCGCGTCGCAGCGCAGCATGAATCGCTCGCCGACCAGCAGCATCGGGTTCTTCGCGAGCGCGAGGTCGATCTGTTCGCGCAGCAGGCTCTTGCCGTCGTGTTCCCAGAGCCAGCCCTTGCTGCTCTTCTTGTGACCGAGGAACTCGTGCGCTTCGGTGTTCGAGTCGTCTTCGAGGCAGCACCACATCGCTTGCAGTCGCGCGAGCGACGCGAGGCCCTTGCCCTTGGCCCAATCGATCAGGAAGCGCTGCGCCTTCGGCGTGTCCTTCTGTCGCACGCGTCGTTCGCAGAACTCACGCAACGACGCGCTGACGAGCTCGGCCTCCTTGACCTCGGCGCGCGGCACGCGCACGCGCTTGCCACCCTGCAGCAGAGTCCACTCGGTCGGGTGGTGTGGGTTCTGCACGCGCCCCGTGACGACGCGGCCGTCGGTGCGCACGATGCGATCGCGCAGGTCGTCCTGCGCACGGAGGCCGGCGGCAAGGCTCGCAAGGGCGGCGAACCACAGCGTGAATCGAAGCATGACGGAACTCGTGGCCACGGAAGGGGACGTCGCATAGTTTAGCGTCTCGCAGACGTCACACCGCGATGGCCCATCCAGCGCTGCACGAAGTCAACCACCGGCCGTGGCCACTCGAGCACCATCGCTGGGCGATGACGATGGACTGGGAAGATCTCCTGTTCCTGCACTGGCCGGTCGAGGCTGCCGTGCTGCAGGAACTCCTGCCTGCGGGCGTCGAGGTCGAGACGTTCGCAGGCAGCGCCTGGCTCGGTGTGGTGCCGTTCCGCATGGCGCGCACGCGGTGGCGCTGGCTGCCGGCGCTGCCGACCGCGCATCGGTTTCCCGAGCTCAACGTGCGGACCTACGTGCGCGCCGGTGGGCGGTCCGGCGTGTGGTTCTTCAGTCTCGATGCCGCGAGCCGGCTCGCGGTGGCCGGCGCCCGCGCGACGTTCGGCTTGCCCTACTTCCACGCCGCGATGCGCTGCGAGCGGCGCGGGCGGTCCGTGCACTACGCGAGCGAACGCAAGAACGGCGGCGCTGCTCCGGTGCGGTTCCTGGGCAGCTGGTGCGCGTCTGGCCCCGTGGTCAAAGCAGCGCCCGGCTCGCTCGAGCACTTCCTCGTCGAGCGATACTGCCTGTTCGCGCTGCGGCGCGGGCAGCTCATGTGCGGCGACGTCGCGCATCCCCCGTGGCGGTTCTCGGGCGCCGACGTGCAGATCGCACACAACGACATGGCAACGCCGCTCGGTTGCCGTTTGCAGGGTGCGCCCGTGTCGGTGCTCGCCGCCGAGCCCGTGACGGTCGCGGCGTTCTGGCCGCGTCCGTGGCCCGCGCGGAAGTGACCCTGTTGGGACCCACTTGGGCTTCTCGTCCAGCCCGCGTATCGTGCGGCCCATCCTCTCCCCCGGGTGCATCCATGCTGCCATCGTCCTCCCGCTGCGCCCTATTGGGCGCGTTCGTCGCGTTCGCCGTCGTCATCCCCGCGCAGGTGCCGGCGCAGCCCGTGCGCCAGCTCGTCGAGGTCGTCGTCACGGGTCCCGCGCAGATGCAGCAGCTGCTCGCGATGGACCTCGACCTCGCGTCGTGTCGTCTGCCGCTGCCCGCGCAGCGCCGCATCGAAGTGATCACCTACCCCGGTGATCTCGCGCGGCTGCAGCAGGCGGGCTTCGATTGTCGCGTGCTCGTCGACGACCTCGTCGCGGCGCACGACGCGGCGCTCGCGCAGTTCCCCGTGGCCGCGCCCGATGCGCTGACGCCGACGATCGGTCAGGGGGCGATGGGTGGCCACTACACGCTGCAACAGATGGAGGCGATCCTCGACGCGTTCCACACGCAGTATCCGCAGCTCTGCTCGCAGCGGGCCAGCATCGGCTTGTCGATCGAAGGCCGCGACATCTGGATGGTCAAGATCAGCGACAACGTCGGCGTCGACGAGAACGAGCCCGAAGTGCTCTTCGACGCGGTGCACCACGCGCGCGAGCCGTTGTCGATGAGCGCGACGCTGTTGTTCATGGACGAGCTGCTCGCGGGCTACGGCACGGATCCCGAAGCGACGTTCCTGATCGACGAGCGCGAGCTCTACTTCGTGCCCTGCCTGAACCCCGACGGCTACGAGTACAACCGCCTGACCAACCCGAACGGCGGCGGCATGTGGCGCAAGAACCGCCGCGACAACGGCGGCGGAATCTACGGCGTCGACCTGAATCGCAACTACACGACCGGGTGGAGTGCGCCGTTCGGCGGCAACTCGACGTCGCCGAGCAACGATACCTATCGCGGCAGCGCGCCGTTCTCGGAACCCGAGACCCAGGCCATCGAGGCATTCTCGAATCTGCGGCAGTTCGTGACGATCTTCACGACGCACACCTACCAGGACGTGCTGTTGCGGCCGTGGGGTTATCAGACGACCGATCCGGCCAACGTCGCGGTCTACGAGAACCTCGGCGCGCAGATGGTGGAGGGCAACGGCCTCGCGCACGGCCGCATCAGCACGATGCTCTACATCGCCGCGGGCACGTCCGTCGACCATCACCACCAGGCGCGCGGTTCCATTGCGTTCTCGGCCGAGCTCGGCCGCAGCAACGAAGGCGGCTTCTGGCCCGTGGGGCCGGCGATCGAGGCGATCGCGCGGCGGAACCAGCACATGTTCCGCACGGTCGCGCTGACGGCCGGCGCGGCCTTCAAGCTCGATGCCGTTGCGGTCACCGAAGCGCCCGGTGGCAACAACAACGGGCTCATCGATCCGGGCGAAACGGCCCTCGTCGTGGCGACCGTGAAGAACCTCGGCGTCGCCGCGGCGCCGCTGACGCTGGACCTGATCGCCGTCGATCCGCAGTTGAGCATCGGCACCGGCAGCGTGCAGCCGGGCACGGTCGCGGCGCTCTCTTCGCTGCAGAACGCGCAGCCGCTGTCGTTCACGGTGCCGGGCGCATTCACGGCACCGGTAGCGCGGCTGCTCGTGCGCGTGAGCGGCGACGCGCGGACCACCGACACGGCGCTCGACGTCGCGCTGCAGCCGCGGCGCATCAGCGTCGACGACGACTTCGAGGCGAACCGCGGGTTCTCACGCGGCACGAACACGGCCACCGGGGGGCTCTGGGAACGCAGCGCGCCGCAGGCGACCAGTCTGAGCGGCGTGACGATGCAACCGGGTTCGCAGACCACGCCCGGTGGCACGATGTGCTGGGTGACCGACGGCAGGGCCGGCACCACGGCCAACACCTACGACGTCGACGGCGGCTGCACGCACCTGCTCTCGCCCGAGATGGACTTGTCGCACCTGTCGGCTGCGACGGTGTCGTTCGATCTCTGGTATGCGGAGAGCGCCGCGAACGATCCGCTGCTCGTACAGCTGAGCCGCGATGGCGGCGAGACCTGGACGCTGCTCTACCAGCGCAGCACTTCGACGGTCGGCTGGACGCGCCTCGAGCTGCCGCTGTTCGCGCCGCTGACCGAACACATGGTGCTGCGCGTGCGCGCGCAGGATCAGTTCTCGTCGACCGTCGAAGCGCTCGTCGATGGGTTCGAAGTGCGCGCCGTCGCCGCCGACGGCGCCGTCACGCTGCTCGGCTCCGGCGTGCTCGGCACGGTCTTGCGTCTCGGCATGAACGGCCCGAACCCGTCGCTGGTGCTGCCGCTCGCCGCGCTGGGGCGCGGTCCCGCGATCGCAGTGCCGGGCATCGGCGGCACGCTGCTGCTCGACGTCGCCACGGTCGCGACGATGCCGCTGCAGGTGCTCGGCAGCAGCGGCTATGCCGCGGTCGAGCTCGCGATTCCCGTGCAGCCTGGGCTGGTCGGCGTGCCGATCGCGTTCCAGGGTCTGTTGGTGACGACCGGTGGCATCACGTTCGGCGGCAACGCGCCGCTCGTGATCCTGCGGTGAGAGCTCACGTTGCGGCGAGCGCGCGACAGCTCGCACCGATTCGCAGCAGGCCGCCCGTGCGCACCGTGCCGTAGACGCCGCCGCGGCGTTCGGGGCGAAGCGCTGCGCAGAGCCCCGTGCGTCCGGGCCCTTCGAGCAGCTCGCACGGTCGAGTTTCGCCGACCACGTCGACGACGACGTCGCCGATCTGCAGCGAGCCGCCGATGCACGCGGCGAGGTCGATGCCTTCGACGAACAGGTTCGCGCGGCGAACGGCTGGATCGACCGGCGTGCCGAGCTCGGCGCATGCGCGTTCCCACGCTTCGCGCGCGAGCAGCGTGACCTGACGCTTGCCGCCACCGGCGTGGTCGCCGTCGAGTCCATGGCCCGCGATCGCGGTCGCCTCGTCAACGCGGCGTACGGGGAGTCGCGCACCGGGCCGCAGGAGAATCGCGAGCAGTCGTGCCGCCATGACGATTGAGGGTATCCGCCGCGGGTGTTTCTCGACACCGTCGACACCGGAGGCTCCCTGGTCACGCGTGGGGCAGGGCGGCATACTCAGCAACTGATGCCGCTCACCCTGCCGCCGCGCCGCGCCGAAGTCCTGAACCTCCTTCAGGGCCAGCGGGACCGATTGGCGAAGTTTGCAGTGCGGTCCCTGTATTTGTTCGGCTCCGTTGCGCGCGATGAAGCCAAACTCGCGAGCGACGTCGATCTGCTGGTCGACTTCGCGGGCCTGCCCACCTACCGCGGCTACATGGATCTGAAGTTCTTTCTCGAAGATCTCTTGGGCTGCCGCGTGGACCTGGTCACGCGCGGAGGCCTGCGGCCGCGGGCCCTTCCGGCGATCGAACGCGAGGCGATCCGTGTCGCGTGATTGGCGCGGTTTCCTCGACGACATGATGGAAGCCAGCGAGCGCATCGAGTCCTTCGTCCGCGGTCTCGACTTCGCCGGCTTCGTCGCCGACAGCAAGACGCGGTCGGCAGTCCAACGTGAGCTGTTCGTGGTAGGCGAGGCCGCGAAGCAGATTCCGCCCGAAGTGTGTGCACGCGAACCTGCGATCGATTGGCGTGGGCTTGCGGGCCTCCGTGACATCCTCGCCCACCACTACTTCCGCATCGATGACGCGATCGTGTGGGACGTGGCGACCAACGAGATGCCGCGGCTGCTCACGCGGCTGCGCGCACTCGCTGCCTCACTACCCTGAGGGCGCAGGCACGTTACCGGGGCCGAGCCCAGGCTCGCTGCGTGCCTGGCGGCGCCAACGACAACACAAGCACTTCGCACGTCACCGAAAGCGTCTCCTTCGGCAGTTGCACGAGCCGCCAGGTCGCGTCAGCGGACAGGCCGGCGAACACGACCACCGACCAGCGGCTGTTGGCAGGGTTGTCTCCCGCGACCACGACTGCGGCATCCTCGCGGCCACAAGTGCCGGCGAGCTCGAACGACGCGTCGCCAAAGCGCAGCGGCAGAGCGCTCGCGCACTTCGCGGTGATCGCGTTCGCAACCGGCCGGCCGACCAGCACGAGGTGGTGCGTCTTCATCTCGTCGGCCGTGACTTCCCTGTCGCTGCGCAGCGGGATCTGGAAGTTGTACCAGCGCGCGGCGAGCTGGCGCTGCAGCACCTCGGCGGCCTCGCGGTTCGCGCGCGCTTCGCGTTGCGTGCCGTAGACGATCAGCGCGTGCTCGGGTTCGCGTTCGAACGAGTCGATCGACCAGCATGACCCCTGTGCTTCCGGCCATTCGGGCCGTTGCAGGTGCGCGAAGGTGCTGAGCCTCGTTCCGGCGATCTGCTCTGCGGCGGCGACGAAGTCAGCCGTGGTCACGGCCTTGCCGGCATGCTCCGCGAGGAAGGTCGTCATCAGGTCGTCGAACCCCGCTTCGCCGATCTCGCGGCGCAGGTCGAGCAACAGCAGCGTGCCCTTGCACGCGCCGACGTCGTACCAATCGCCCTGCTGCGCCTCCGGCAGCAGTGCGGTCAGCGGCAGGCGCTTGCCGAGCCGGCGCTCGGCGGCGCCGGCGCGTGCCTTGGCCTGGAATGCGGCGACGTCGAGGTCCTTCGCGCCGAGCGCCTCGCGGCAACCGACGATTGCGGCGGGCAGCCACGCGTCGGTGTCGCCTGCGGCGAGCACCGTGCCTTGCCACCTCGGTGCTGTGCCAGCGGGTTTCGGCGCCGGCGCACCCGTTCGCCAGCTCGCATCCGCGAGCGCGGACTCCGGCGCTTCCACAGCCTTGCCCAGCAGCGTCCAGTCGTTGCCGACCAGCGCGCGCGTGTGCGGATTGCGGCGCCGTTCCGCCTCGGTCGGCAGCCACACGGGCCCGATCGGCGGGCCGAAGATCGCCCAGCTCTGCAGCGACTTCGCGAGCGCCGCCGTCGTGAACTTGGCGTCGAGCGAATGCGCAGCGCACAGCGGCGGCAGCGTGAACGCCTTGAACCCGAACTCGGCGTCAATGCGGCCGCGATGGGCGTCGTAGAGCTGTTGCCAGGCGCGGTCGCGGTCGCTTGCGCGCCACGTGACGTCGGTCGTCGTGGCACTCTGATCGGCGATCGTCTCGAGCCGCACGGCGAGGTCCTTCGCGTTGTTGCAGCCCCAGTAGAAGCCCGTGGTGCCCGCAAACCACTCGTCCTTGCTGCTGCGCCAGAGCCGGCTCTTGTGCGTGCCGAGCTCGAACATCGCGATCTCGTCGGTCTTCGTGTCCGCGAGCAGCCACTCGTTGCTGTAGAGGCCGTTGTTGTGCTTGCCGAGGACCTCGACGGCCGCGTCGATCGTCGAGCAGTACTGCATCGCCTGGCGCGCGCGCTGCGCGAGCGGCTTGCCGTCGCGGTCGAAGCGCGTCTGCCCGATCGTGGTCTCGGCGAGCAGCAGCCCGGCGCTGTTCTGGTAGAAGTCCATGCCGCTCCAGATCCCGCCCGGGAACGTCTGCAGCGCAACGCGGTGGCCGGTGGCCGGCAACACGTCGAGCCAGATGTTGAAGCGCGACGCGGGCGCCGTGGACCACATCGTGATGTGGCCGAACACGACGTGGCCGTCGGCCGTCGCCTTGCCCGTGGCCGCGAACGCGCTGCAGTGATCGTCGCGCCGTGGCTCCGTCTGCTCGGGCGTCGCTTCGAGCGCGTTCTCGAGGAAGTCGAGCTCGATCGCGCAATTGACCGTGACGATGTCGAGGAAGTCGACGGCGCGATCGCCGGCCGTGGCCCCCGCGGCGGCCGCACCGGTGGCGATGCCGCGCATCTCGTCGCGCCATTCCTGATCGAAGCCCGGCAGGAACCACGCCTGCGCCATCGTGCGCCAGTCGCGCCACGCATCGAGCGGCGCCTTCGTCGAGCGCATGCTCGAGAGCATCGCGATGTAGTCCGTGATCTCGCGAGCGAGCAGGCGGCCGTGTTGCTCGCCGCGCGTGAGCGGCTCGCCTTCGATGTGCAACACGCGGAAGCCGGCCTGCGGATAGCTCACGCCCTTCTCCCAGCGCGTCATCGATGCCGGATCGGGCACGAAGTCGGCGAGGCGCCGATCCTGCGCGGCGAGCGTTGCGAGCAGGGCGAGGCCGGCCGAGGCGGAGAGCAGGTGCTGTGGCGGGGGGTTGCGCATGGCGGGCAATGTAGCGCCGGAACACAGAGCAAGGATCGCGAACGCCGTTCCCGATGCGACCGGCAAACTCCCCGCGACTACGCCCCCTGTCCGGTCGACTAGGATTGCAGATCGAGGTCCACGTGCGCATCGATCCACGATCTCCGATCACCATCTTGTGCGCTGTGGTTCCCATCGTCGCGCTCGTTCTCGCCTGGGTGAGCGATGTCCACCAACAAGAGAGGATGGGGCGTGAGCATTTGTCGGAAGTGGACGAGGCGTGCCGGTGGGAGATGTTGCATAGGCATGACAGCCCCGCGGTCGAAGCGGCTCTGCCTCACATCATCGAGGGACTTCGAAGTCGTCATGTCGAGGTTCGGCACATGGCCGTCCGTGCTCTGGGACAGTTGGGAGTGACGTCGCCAGAGGTTCGCGAGGCCCTGAGTTCCTGTCTGGCCAGCGATGACGTCCCGTTCCGGCTCTCGGCCATCGATGCGTTCCGCGAGCTCGGTTGCGAGACGGAGGCGGCGATAACCGCGGCAGTCGACATCATGCGCAACGACCCCGAGGCGCAATATCGCGCTCGGGCCGCCCTGGCTCTGGGTGGGTTTGGAAAGCGCGCAGCTTCGGCCATCCCTGCGCTGCAGGTTGCGTCCGAGGAGCCCGACGAGGAAGTGCGTCGCGACGCGTCATTGGCCCTCAAAGCCCTGCGCGTCGGGTGGCTCGAGGACACGGGGCGGTGCTTGCTGCTGGTAAGTGATCCTGTGCCTCGACTCGCAAATGGGAGTGTGCACGAAAAGCTCGAAGCGCTCATGCAGCTGGAGGATCTCACCGCCGCGTGTGTACCCGGTACCGCGTGGAACACGCTGACGCGCTACCTGCAAGGCCATACGAGTGTCTCGGAAGAGACCGTCTCCGCGGCGGTCACCAGTGCTTTGGAGCATGCCGATGTCGAAGTACGTCAGCTCGCGTTGCGGTTCGTGGGGCACGTGGGTGCGGACGCGCGCGTGCCATCGGCGACGTTGCGGGCGTGTTTGAAGGACCTCGATCCCGACGTGCGGATCCATGCGGCATGGGCCATGTATCTCATCGAGCACGAGGTGCATGACACTCTCGGCACGCTGGTGGCAATCCTCAGAAACGAACCCTCTGCCGCAGCGCGTCACCATGCGGCAGCTGTGATTTCGCAGATGGGGGCAGATGCGCGGACAGCGGTCCCGGCCCTGCAAGAAGCGTTGACGGATCGGGATCAGGAGGTGTCCCGGGAGGTGAAGATGGCTCTCGAGAAAGTCGGCGTTGCTCCAAAGTGATGTCTCGCAGTCCCCGCTCTCACCGAGGCTCCAGCAGTCGGCGGTAGTTGCGCGCCCCGATCCACGTCCCGAGGCCGGCAATCGCGGCACCGGCCAACACGGCGCCAGCGACCACCGCCGGCGCCCACGCGAGCGCCGTCTCGAGCCGCAGCCCTGGCATCGACCGCCTCGCCTGCTCGCAGAGCCACCACCACCCGAGCACCGCGGGCGACACCGCGACCTCGAACAACACGACCAGCACCGTAGCCGCGACGAAGGTGCGCCCGCCCTGCAGGATCTGCCCGCCGTCGTCGGGCCGCATCAATCTCGGCCACGTGCCCACGACCGCCAGCACGCCGAGCGCCGCCAGCGTCCCGCCCGATGCGATCCCGAGGAAGGCGATCAGCGTCGCCCTGTTCGCCTCGAGCAGGTGCACGCCGGCACCGGCGACGAGCACGAGCGGCCACAGCAGGAACACCGCGATCGCCGTGAGCTTGCCGCGCAGGATCGCGCCCGGCGCCGCCGGTGCCGCCATGTAGAGCGACCACTGCGCGCCGTCCCACAACGCGAGTCGCCCCATGTGCGCATAGAGCACGAGCAGCACCGCGAGGAACCACTGCGCGAGCATCGCACCGAGGTGCGCGACCTCCACCGGTAGCTGCCGGTTTGCGAGCATGCCCCCGACGAGCAGCCGTTTTTGCGCGAGGACCCAGACCAGCACCGCGAACACGACGAACTGGATCAGAGCACCCGGCTGCTGCACCAACTGGGCGAACTCCTTCTTGCGCACCGTCGCCGCGAGCGATGCCGGCCAGGGCCGCCGCCCTCGTCGCAGCACCGGCGGTTCGGCCAGCTCGTGCTGTTCGATGGCTCGCGGGTGCAGCCGCGCCGCGAACCAGAAGATGGCGATCGTGAGCCCGAGCCACCCGAGCACCGCGCGCAGCGCGTCCGCGTCCAACACGCCTCGAGCGGCGCTCGCGAGCAGCGTGGCAGTCGTGTCGATCGTCCACGGCAGATTCGGGGCCGTTGCCGTCTCCGCCAGCTGCTGCAGCCGCGAAGTGCCCGGAGTGAAGAGCCCGAGCAGCAGCCACGTCACGAACGCGACCGAGGCCAACGCCGCGATCACCATGAACACGAGCCGCAGCAGCCGCCCGGCCAGGAAACGCACGAGGATCACCTGCACCGCCAGCAGCGTGCAGAGCAGAGGCGCGGTGCAGCACAACACCGCGAGCGGCACGAGCGCATACGCCCACGGTGGCGCCGCGCTGCGGTGCAGGAGCGCCAGCACGAACGGGCCCGCGAGGGCCATCGCGAAACACAACGTCGTGAAGCAGGCGCGCAGCAGGATCTGCAGCGCGCCGCGCCAGGGCGGCAGCGGTGAAGAGCGCCAGAGTTGCAGCTCGGGCGTTTCGAACAACTGGCGCTGCGCCAACGCGAGGCCGAGCCAGGTCGCCGCCATCGGGCATGGCATCAGCCCGTGGCCGATCAGGCCGCGAAGCGAATCGCCTCCGCTCTGGCCATGCAGCAGCTCGAACAGCTGCGGCTGCTCCAACGCCGCAGCCGCGAACCACCACGACGAGAGCGCGAACAGGAAGAGCACCATGCCGATGCTCGTGATCACGCGGCGTCCGACCGGGGTCATCGGCAGGTTGCCGAGGGCTTGCAGATCAGCTCGCAGCAGTCCCATCGGGTGCCTCGCGCTGCGGGTGGTGCGAAGCGACCGTCGTCGACAGGAACACGTCCTCGAACGAGCGGTTGCCGTGACGCTGACGCAGCTCGGGCACGGTGCCTTCGGCGCGCAGGCTGCCGTTGGCGAGGATGCCGACGCGGTGGCAGATCTGTTCGGCGATCTCGAGCACGTGCGTGCTCAACATCACCGTCGTGCCGCGCGCCACTTCCTCGAGCAGCAGATCCTTGAGCCGGCGCGTGCTCAGCGGGTCGAGACCCGAGGTCGGCTCGTCGAGCAGCAGCACCTGCGGCGCCGTCGTCAGCACCGCCGCGATGTGCAGCTTCTTGCGCGTGCCGTGCGAGTAGCCCTTGCAGAGCTCGTCGGCGGTCTCCTGCAAGCCGAGCAGCGGGAACAGCCGTTCGCTGCGCTCGTCGCGCGCCTTCTTGTCGACGTGCCACAGGCTCGCGACCAACGCCACGTATTGGCGCCCCGTGAGATAGTCGTAGAGCGGCGGCGTGTCGGGCACGAACGCGAGCAGCTGCTTGATGGCCCGCGCATCGCGTCGCGGATCGAGCCCCGCGATGCGCAGCGAGCCGGCGCTCGGTCGCAGCAGACCCGTCAACATGCGCAGCGTCGTCGTCTTGCCGGCACCGTTCTGGCCCAGGAAGCCGTAGAGCTCGCCGCGGCGGATCGCGAGGTCCAGCCCCTGCACGGCCCACTTGCCCGCGAACTCGCGGCCGAGCTGCTGCGTCGCGATCATGACCTCGGCGCCGCTCATCGGCCGGGCTCGGCGAACACGGCGGTCACGGGCACGTGATCGCTGGGACTCCTCTTCGTGCGCTCCTCGCGGTGCACGATCACGTCGGTGCAGATCGCGGTCGCGGGCGGAGTCGTGAGCACGTAGTCGATGCGCAGGCCGTCGTCCTTGATCGAGCCGGCCGTGTAGTGCCACCAGGTGTAGATGCCGGGCTCGGGATGGTGGCGGCGCAGCGCGTCATCGAGGCCGAAGCCCATCACGTTGCGCATCGCCTGCCGTTCGGGGGTCGAGCACAGGATGCGTTCGTGCCACCAGGCCGGATCGTGCACGTCGCGGTCGTCGAGCGTCACGTTGAAGTCGCCGACGACGACCACTTTCTCGGCCATCGAATAGCGCGTGTCGAGGAAGCTGCGCAGCCTCCGCATCCAGTCGAGCTTCTGGCGATACTTGTCGGTGCCGACGTCCTGCCCGTTCGGCACGTAGAGATTCAGCACCATGAAGTCGCGCGCGATGGCGCCGATCACGCGTCGTTCGGCGTCTTTCGGGTCGTCGGGCAGCCCGCGGAAGACGTCCTCGATCCGCTCCTGGCTCAGGATCGCGACGCCGTTGTAGCTCTTCTGGCCGAAGAACTCGACGTTGTAGCCTTCGTCCTCGAGCAGCTCGCGCGGGAACTGGTCGTCCTGCACCTTGGTCTCCTGCAGGCAGAGCACGTCGGGACGGTGTTCGCGCAGGAAGTCCTGAACGTGGGTGAGCCGCGCGCGAATGCTGTTGACGTTCCAGGTGGTGATCTTCATGCGGCAGGCCCCGTGGTCTCGCAAACCGGCGCGATGCCTCGCATGTAATCGCCCGCGCGCGGCAGCGGGAAGACCAAGTTTCCGCGAATGGAAGGTTTCGCTGCCGCTCGCCGTCTCTAGCGCATCGCCAGCTCGGTCGGGGTCGGCTTCTCAATGTCCACGGCCAGGCGGTGAACCCAGGAGGAAGCATGACCGCCACGACCTCGTTGCCGCCGGACTCGCTGCTTGGTGCCGACCTCGCGATCGTCGGATCGAAACTCGGGGCGCCGCTGCACTGCAAGGTCGAGCGCGACGAAGTGCACCTTGCCTACGCCGGCCACGACGGGCGCTGCGTGGCGGACGGCGTGGTGCTGGTCGATGGCGTGGTGGTGCGCGAGGGTCCGGTCCTGCGCTCGCCGGCGTCGAGCCACTGCGACTGGATCGGGCAGCCGATCGAGCGCGTGCTGCCGAGTTTCGGAGAAGTGCTCGCGGTTGCGCACGCTCCGGTCTTGCAAGAGCTGACCTTCGCGGCCTGGCGTGTGTTCGTGCACGAAGGCCGCGTCGTGTTGGCTCAGCCGCGCACCGAGTCTCGAGCATCGTGAGCGGTCTTCTGCGCGAGTTGCACGCGATGCTCCGGCGTCACACCTGCTGAAGAGCCGGTTCTTCTGTCCGCGCACGGCGCATCCCGGCGCGTTCATCAAGGTGCCTTCACGGAAAGCTCGCGAATTTCTGGTCGTCGAGCCTTGCCGTCGAGCTCACCGGCGCGAGGGGATTCACCGGCGCACGAGCGCAACCTGGCTTGGTTCGCCGCGATGCCGCAGGAAAGCGGGGGCTCAGTGCATTCCCCCCCCCCGTGCCGGCAAGCACCTGATACCCCGCCTCGCGATCTCGCTGTTGCATGGACGCTCGTTCGTGGGCACGGAAACGCGCGCACGACGACTCGGCGAAAACCACGCAACAAGCAGACGGAGCAAGCATGGACACTGGTTCCCACGTTGGGCCCGAATTCCTCAGCCAGGTGACGTCACTCAGGTCGGCGGGGGGCCGCTCCGGGTTGCGACCGGTACCGCCGGGAGCGGTCGATCCACAGGATCGCATGCCCTCCGGGCCACCGTGGGAGGACGCCAGGTTGCCGCACCCGTCCCTGCCACCGACGGTGCGCTGGCTGTTCAGCCAGCTGCTGGCGCCGCATGACACGATCGCGTGTATCCGCCGCGAGGCGCTGCTGGCCGAACGCGCGGCGCAGGACCATTCGGTAGCGGTGTTCGAGGTCACGGATCCCCGCATCGACCCGCGGCCCGCGCGACTCGTGGTGCTCGCCGCGCGCCGCGCGATGCTCGATGGCGACGAACTCGGTTGGCTCGATGCCACGAGGATCGCGCTGTCGCTGCCGCTCACGGGTCCGACCGCAGCCGCCGTCACGGCTTCGCGGATCGCGGCCGAGGGCCGGCCGACGGATTGGTCATTGTACTCGCAGCCAGCCATGGCCGAGGCTCGGGAGCAGACCGACCTGCGTGTGCGGCCGATCGCGGAGCTGTTGTGCGATCCGCTGCCGTCGTGGAAGCGGTTGATCGACATCGCCGGGGCGCTGACCCTGCTGGTGGTCACGTTGCCTGTTCTCTTGCTCGGCGCCGTGCTGGTGCGGTTGTCGTCGCGGGGCCCAGTGATCTTCCGCCAGCGGCGCGCCGGCCTGCATGGCCAGCCGTTCGTGCTGTTCAAGTTTCGCACGATGGTCGACGGCGCGGAGGCGATGAAACAGTCGCTGCTCAGGTTCAACGAGCTCAAGGGCGCCATCTTCAAGATGAAGAACGACCCGCGCATCACCAGGATCGGCCGGTTCCTGCGGATCACGAGCATCGACGAGCTGCCACAGCTCTGGAACGTGCTGCGCGGCGAGATGTCCCTCGTCGGTCCCCGGCCGCCGACTTTCGACGAGGTGAGCTGTTATCGCGCGTGGCATTGCCGGCGTCTCAGCGTGCGGCCAGGGATCACCGGCCTGTGGCAGGTGTCGGCTCGCGAATGCAAGGACTTCGACGACCGCGTGCGCATGGATCTGCGCTACATCGAGCGGCGATCGCTGCTCGGTGATCTCCGGCTGTTGAGCGCCACCGTACCGGCCGTGTTGTCTCGGCGGGGTGCGATGTGATGCTCCTGCGCTGCAGGTCGACCTCGGGTCCAGCAAGGCGCCTTGCGTGGACCCACCTGGAGCGAGCCCCGCCGTCAGCCCCCTGCGGCTCAGTGGGTGCTGTCCGCGGGTGGAGGCGCCAGCTGATCCCGAACGTACGCGACGTCGGGGGTGTTCACCCGATGCCGCGCCGTGTCGCTTGCCAGTAGTCGTTCTCGAACCGTGGCTGTGGTGGACGCGCAACGCAACGTCGCCTCGGCATCCGCCGCCACAGCCACGGCCAACCTCCCAACAACAGGGTCGATCCCGTGCTGCCACTCAATCGGTTCTCGTCGACATTCCGTCGTGTGGTCACACGCCATCCGTGGCTCGCTGACACGCCTGCTCGCGTCGCGAAGCCCGCGTCGCCCACCGATCTGCCGGGACCGGAAGCGACCTTGGCCATCATCCAGCGCCACGAAGCGCTGCGGCGCCGCGGTCGGCCCGGGTTCTCGGTGGTCGTGCTGGACGTCGGAGCACCACCGGCTGGCGTGCATCTCGTGCGGCAACTCATGCGGCCGTTCCGCGAGCGCGCGAGGGGCGGTGACGAGATCGGCTGGCTGGCCCCGGATCGTTTCGCGTTGATCCTGCCGCTGACGGGGCGGGAGGGCGCCATGCGCTTCGTCGCCGAGTTGTTCAGTCGACTCGGCGAGGGCTATTCGACGGCGCCCTTCGACATCTTCACCGCGTGACGAGACAGGACACGGCGTCGAGCCCCGTGGCAACTGCACTGGAGACAGCGGTCAATCGGGCAACGTCCACCGAGAGGCAGCCTCAGCCGACTCTGCGGGTCGCGTATCTGACGAACGCGTATCCGAAGGTCAGCCACACGTTCATCCGCCGCGAGATCCAAGCACTCGAAGAGCTCGGCCATTTCGTGCTTCGGCTGTCGATCCGCCGCGGTGACGCCGTGCACGCAGCGGATCGCGCAGAAGCCTCCCGCACCGTGGTCTGCCTCGACCTGCCCAAGGTGCGTTTCCTTCTTGCCACCTTGATCACCGCGCTCGGCCGACCGCTCGCGATGCTGCGCGGCCTCGTCATGGCCATGCGCATGAGCCGCGCCAGCGACCGAGGTCTCTTCCGGCACCTCGCCTACCTGTGCGAGGCCGCGGTGCTGCTGCGCATCTGCGAGAGCCAGCACGTCGGACACGTGCACGTGCACTTCGGCACCAACCCCGCCGCGGTCGCGCGTCTGATGCGATGTCTGAGCCGCGGACGGCTGTCCTACAGCATGACGATCCACGGCCCGGACGAGTTCGACGCGCCGCGCGGCTTCGCGCTGCGCGAGAAAGTCGCCGATGCTGCCTTCGTCGCGGTCATCAGCGACTTCTGCCACGCTCAGGTGAGGCGCTGGAGCGATCCCGAGCACTGGCGCAAGCTGCACGTCGTGCGCTGCACGGTGGATCGGGCGTTCACTTCGATCGGACCGATTCCGGCGAGCTCGCGCACGCTGCTCTGCGTGGGCAGGCTCTCGGCCCAGAAGGGGCATCTGCTGTTGCTCGAGGCGCTCGCGTGTTTGCGCGACAACGGCGTCGACGCGAACCTGATCCTCGCGGGCGACGGCGAGTTGCGGCGTGCTATCGAGCAGGCGACGCGCGCGCTCGGCCTCGAGACGCGCGTCCAGATCACCGGGTGGATCGCCGAGCCGCAGCTGCAGCAGCTGTTGGCGAGGGCCCGCGTCGTGGTGCAGCCGAGTTTCGCGGAAGGGCTGCCCGTGGTCCTCATGGAGGCGCTTGCGATGCGGCGGCCCGTGATCGCGACCTGGGTGGCCGGTATTCCCGAACTCGTGCGACCCGGTGAGAACGGCTGGCTGGTCCCGGCAGGCAGCGTCTCCGAGCTGGCCGCGGCGATGGCCAGCGCTCTCGAGACGCCGGCCGACCGGTTGGACTCGATGGGCCGGTATGGCGAACGGCTCGTGCGCGAGCGTCACGATGGCATGACCGAGGTGCGCAAGCTCGAGTCCCTCTTTGCCGCTGCGAGCCAGGCTGTCGCCGGCGCGGGTGGCCGCTGATGTGCGGTCTGGCCGGAGCGATCGGGACGATAGAGCCGCGGTTGCTCGCCGCCGTCCGCGCGGCGACAGACTCGCAGCGGCATCGCGGGCCGGACGACGAGGGTTGCTGGCAGAGCGGCAGCGCCGGACACGTTGGCGCCATCCTAGGTTTCCGCCGCCTCGCGATCATCGACCTGTCGCAGGACGGGCACCAGCCGATGGGCGATCCGGAGACCCACAACGTGATCGCCTTCAACGGCGAGATCTACAACTTCGTCGAGTTGCGCAAGGAGCTCGAGTCGCTCGGAGCGACGTTCCGTAGCAAGAGCGACACCGAAGTCGTGCTGAAGGCGTACGCAAAGTGGGGTGTGGACGCGGTGTCGAGGTTGTGCGGGATGTTCGCGTTCGCGATCTGGGACGCGCAGCAGCGCCGCATGGTCCTGGCGCGCGACCGGCTCGGCATCAAGCCGCTCTACCTGTGCGAAGCCGCGCCGCGGAACGGCCACCACACGCTGCTGTTCGCCTCGGAGCTGCGCGCGTTGCTCGCGACCGGACTCGTGCCCCGGCGACTCGCTCGAACCGCCGTCGCCAACTACGTCTGGAACGGCTTCGTCGTCGGCCCCGAGTCGATCATCGAAGGCGTGCGCCTGCTGCCGGCGGCCACGGTCTCGACGTTCGACGTGCACGGAGCCTGTGTCGAGACGCGTCAGTACTGGCAGCTGCCCGACGGACGTCCTGCGGCAGACGGCATCGAGCAGCTGCGGCACGAGCTGCACGACGTCATGCGCCAGCACCTGATCAGCGACGTCCCGCTCGCCGTGTTCCTGTCGGGTGGGATTGACTCGAGCGCGGTGACCGCGATGGCTGCCAGGGCTGCGACCTCGAGCGCGGGCCTGCGCACGTTCAACGTCGCGTTCGACGAGCAGGACTACGACGAAGCACGACACGCGCGGCGAGTGGCCGAGGCGCTCGGCACCGAGCACGTCGAAGTGCGGCTGACCCAGGCGAGGTTCCACGACGGGCTCGATCAAGCACTCGGCAGCATGGACCAGCCGACGTTCGACGGCATCAACACCTACTTCGTGAGCCGCGCCGTCCGCGACGCCGGGGTCACCGTGGCTCTCTCGGGCGCCGGCGGTGACGAGCTGTTCGGCGGCTACCAGAGCTTCCGCGACATCCCTCGCGCGTCGAGGATCAGCCGGCGCACGCAGCGCGTGCCTGCGCGCGTGTTGCGGCTCGTCGCGCGGGCAGTCGTGTGGGCGAAGTACGGGCGGCTCGGGGAAGTTCCACCGCAGACGCGGTGGGGCAAGCTCGAGGACATCCTGGCGACACGCGGGCGCCTCGTCGACCTGTATCAGACCAGCTACGCGCTGTTCACGACCGACTTCGCGCGCCAGCTCACTGCGGGGCGCGGAGTCGACGACCAGCACTGCGGCTTGCCGATGCATCGCCTTCGAGAGCTCGAGTCGCTGGCCGGTGACGCCCCGACGCTGCATGCGGTCTCGGTGCTGGAGCTGGCCAACTTCCTCGGCGAACGGTTGCTGCGTGATACCGATGCCGCGAGCATGGCGGCGTCGTTGGAAGCGCGCGTGCCTTTGCTCGACCACCGCGTGGTCGAGGCCGCGGCGCGGATCCCCTCGGAGCAGCGGTTCCTGCCGCTCGGACGCAAGTTGTTGCTGCGCACTCTCGCGATGCCGGAGCTCGACAAAGCGCTCTTCGATCGACCGAAGCGAGGCTTCGAGCTGCCGATCGACGTCTGGTCGCGCCAGCGGCTCCGCGGCGAGGTCGAGAGCCTGTTGCTCGATCGTTCCCTGTGTGCATCCTGCGGCCTCGACGCCGACGCCGTGGGCCGTCTCTGGCGCGCGTTCTGCGCCGACGCTCCTGGGTTGTACTGGTCGCGCGTGTGGGCGCTGTTCGCGCTGTTGTGGTGGTCGAAGGAGCACCGCGCCACCGTCTAGGTCCGGTGCCGTGGGCCGCGGGTGGAGATCCCGTGTACGCTGTGCCCTGCTTCGGGTGTTCACCGGACAGAGAGATGGGGGCGCTGTGGGTTGGATGCGGTGTCCTGGCTGACGCCCCGTCTCCGTAACCCTCGCGTACCCTCGCCGACGCCCGCAGCGATGTCTCTGCTCGTACCGCTGATGCTGTTCGGTTGGATCCCGTTCGCCATCGCTGCGTTCGGCATGATGCCGGCTCGCAAGGCGACGCTGGTCGTCGTCATCGGCGGGTGGTTGTTCCTGCCGGTCGCTTCGTACAAGCTGCCGGGAATCCCGGACTACACGAAGGTCATGGCGGTCGGGCTCGGCGCGGCGCTGGGCATCACGCTGTTCGCCGCGGATCGGCTCCGGAGCCTGCGCTTCTGCAAGCTCGACGTGCCCATGTTCGCGTGGTGCCTGGTGCCGGGCATCTCCTCGTTCGCCAACGGCCATGGTTTGCACGACGCGATCTCCGGCATCCTGACGCATTGCGTCGCGTGGGGCATCCCGTATGTGGTCGGCCGCGCCATGTTCCGCGACAGCGCGGCGCTCGATCAGCTCGCGCGTGCGCTGTTCGTCGGCGGACTCCTGTACGCGCCGCTGTGCCTCTACGAGGTCAGGATGAGCCCGCAGCTCCATGCGACCTTCTACGGCTTCGCGCAGCACGCCTTCCTGCAGCACGTCCGGATGGGGGGCTACCGGCCGCTGGTCTTCATGCAGCACGGGCTGATGGTCGGCCTGTGGATGTCGATCGCGACGGTTTGTGGCCTGGCGTTGTGGTGGCGCGGCGGCTTGCAGCGACTCGCGGGGATGTCGGCCGGTTGGCTGCTGCTGTTTCTGCTCGCGGCGACGGTCCTGTGCAAGTCCATGGGGGCTCTGGTGCTGCTCGCACTTGGCGCAGCGGCGGTGTTCGCGGTTCGAGCGGCCGGCAAGAGGGTGGCGATCTGGGTGCTGGTGGTCGTACCGGTCCTGTTCGTGTTCGCGCGTGTGATCTGCGACTGGCAGGCGCGCGGATTGATCGACCTGTTGCTGCCGCATTACCCCGATCGCGCCCAGTCCATCGAGTTCAGGATCAGCTCGGAACAGGCCTTCATGCCCGGGATCTGGCAGCGCCCGTGGTTCGGTTGGTCGGCCTGGAGCTTCACGCCGGCCTCCCCCGATCCCGACGACCCGCTGCACATCGCTCGCGACAGCTACTGGCTGATCGCGAGCTGCTGCTTCGGACTCGTCGGGCTGGGTCTGTTCTTCTGGGTGCACCTCGCGCCGATCGTCGCCGTGTTGCGCAAGCTGGCGATTCCGGAATGGACGGGGCGACGCAGTGCTGGTCTCTGCGCGCTCGTCGTCGCCGTCTGCATGTTCGTCGGCGATTGCCTGTTCAACGCGATGAGCAACCCCGTGTACACGATGGCGCTCGGGGGGCTCACGTCGTTCGCGGTCGGTCTGGTCGCCCGCCCTGCTCTCGCGGCCGTCCGAACGGGACAGAGGCAGCCGCCCTGGATGCGCCACGCGCTCTCGCCGCCATGACCACACCGCGATACTCGCCGCTGCCCGCGGACGCTGCGGGCCGCAAAGCCGCTCCGGCCGAGACAGCCGCGTGCCAATGCGTCGTCATCGGCAGGAACGAATCCCCGCGGCTGCGTGAGTGTCTCGAGTCCGTGCTGCCTGGATGCCAGCGGGTCGTCTACGTCGACTCCGGGTCCACCGATGGCAGTGTCGGCATTGCGCGCTCGTTCGGCATTCCGGTCATCGAGTTGGATCCGTCGCTCCCGTTCTCGGCGGCGCGAGCGCGAAACGAGGGCTTTGCCTATCTGAGTCGCGATGCAGGTGCGGTGATCGACCACGTGCAGTTCGTCGACGGCGACTGCACTCTCGAACGCGGTTGGTTGACAGCGGCCGTGCACGCGCTCGACTGCGATCGCACGCTGGCCGCAGTCACGGGTCGCACGCGTGAGAAGTCGGCGAGGAGCTCGGTCTACAACCTGCTGTGCGAGATCGAGTTGGCGGTGCCTGCGGGAGCGATCGAGGCGTGTGGCGGCGTGGTGATGATGCGCGCCATCGCGCTGCAGGCTGCAGGTGGCTTCGACCCGATGCTCGCGGCCGGCGAGGAGCCGGAGTTGTGCCTGCGCCTGCGCCGGCTCGGATGGCGGCTCGAGTGCCTGCCAGTGCCGATGATGCGGCACGACGTGGACATGCACAGCTTCCGGCAGTGGTGGGCCCGCAGCCGGAGGTCCGGACGTGCCTACTTCGAGTCCTGGTGGAAGCACCGAGCTGGCCCCGAGGCGTTCCGGGCGCGCGAGGTCGCGCGCATCCTCGCGTGGGGCGCACTCGCACCGGCGCTGACGGTCGCCGCCGTCTTCGCCTTCGGCGCGTATGGTCTCTCGTGCACGATCGCCGGAGTCTGGCCGGGCGCGAGAGCGTATCGATGGGCGAGGCAGCGTGGACGCGACCGGCGCGACAGTGCCGTGTATGCCGTTGCCTGTGTGGTCGGGAAGATCCCCGAGTGCGTCGGCGTGATCGCGTCCTGGTCTCGATGTTGGCGGCGGCGGCGGCGGCGGCTCGTTGCACTGCCGTCGCCGGCCGCGGCTTCGAAAGCAGCCATCGGGAGCGGCGACGGCCGTACTTCAGGTCCAGAGGGTGGCCCCGACGGCGATCGCGCTGCATAGCAGCACGGGCACGTCGAGCTGCGGGTGGAACAGGCCGTAGCGGCGCCACACCGCGACGACGATCGGGTAGTGCACTGCCTCGGCGATCACGAGTCCGACGATCACACCCTGCGCGCCGCCGAGGTGGTACCCGAGGGTCATGCCCGCAGCTTTCAACAGGACCTTGGCCGCCTGCAGGCACATCGGCACGAACGAAGTGCCCATCGCGAACAACGCGTACCAGTTGGATGCGGTGAGCACCTGCGGGATCGCAGCGACCGCGAGCAATCGCAGCATCCAACCGGCGTCGTGGAATCGGTCCGGGTACAGCAGGCGGATCAACGGTTCTCCGACGAAGCTCAGCGCCAGCAGCACGCCAGCCGCGGGCAACACCATCAAGATCCTCGCGCGTCGCAGCCTTTCGCCGAACGTCGGATCCTGACGGCGCACGAGCTCCGCCAACGCCGGGAACAGGATGCGCGAGCCGAGCAGGTGCGCGCCTTCGGGCACTGCGCCCGCGATCATCATGGCCGTCTGGTAGACGGCGAATCCTCCGAAGTCGAGGATCGCCGGCATCGCGAGCCGATCGACCTGCGTCGCCATCCACGTGAAGAGCGTGCTGAGCCAGATCCATCGGCCGAAGCGGGCGACCGCGGCGGCAGCACCGCGGTCCCAGCACAACCGGTTCCTCGTGCCGAGCAGGTGACTGCCCGCCGTGTAGATCACCTGGTAGCAGAACACGCCGGCGACCAGCGCCCACAGGCTCGGATCCAGATACGCCCAGCACAGACTGACGGCGCAGCAGATCAGCAATGAACCCACCTCGAGGAGGACGATCGGCCGCATCCTGAGGTGACGGTTCAGTGTGTAGATGGCCGTCGAGTGCAGGCCGCCGATCAGAGCCGTTGCGCCGACGGTCGGGACCAACCAGACCAGGTGGCTGGCCCCCGGGTCGGCCGAGTAGATCCACGCCAGCAATGGTCCGAGCGGGAACGTGAGCAACCAGATCAACGCGCCCCGCGTGGCGTGCAGGGTCCACGCGGTGTCGCAGAAGCTCTGCTCGTCACCACGCGAGTTCTGGATGATCGCCGGTCCGACGCCGAAGTCCGACAGCTGGTGCAAGCCAGTCAGGAACACGTGAACGATCGCGATCAGGCCGATCAGCTCCGGGGCGATCAGGTGGGTCAGCGCGATGTTGTTCGCGAAGCGGATCAGTTGACCGGCCGCGTGACCACCGAGGGTCCAGGCGGATCCACGCAGAGTTCGCGAGCCCAATGACCGAACCACACCTTGCCGGGATGGAGGTTGTTGGCTCGAGTGCTGCAGGGCATGGTCGGACACGATCAGTTCTCGAGGAGGTGCGCTGCGTCAGCGGCGACTTCGCGTGAGAGTGACGGTATGCGTGACGAGGCACGCGCGTTCTCCGGTGAAGACCCGACGATCTGGCTCTTTCCGTGCGGCGCTCGCATGATGCACTGCGCGCGAGCAAGGGCGGGCCCCAGCAAAGGCGGGCCAACGCCCGATTCCCGAAAACCCCGATGCGCGGGGTCCCTCGTCCGACCAGAACCGAGCATGCACGACTCGAGCCAGAAACGTTGTGCGACCACGCTTTGGCCGCTGCTGCTGTGTTGCGTCGCGGGTTGCAGTGGTGCTCCCGAGAGTGCGGTGGAAGAGCGTGCAGCGAACACTGCCGAGCACCGTCTCGAGCTCTCGCCAACGGGACCCGCGCAGGCGCAGCGCGGCGGGGATGGTTCGACGCGGTGGTTCGCCGACCACGTGTTCGTGCTCGCCAATCAAGGCGACCACGCTTTCCCGTATGTCTTGCAGGGCAGCGTCGATTGGCTGCGCGTCACTGGGCCTGCCAATGGCGTGCTCGGAGCCAAGAAGCGTTTGACGATCGAATTGTCGATCGAGCCGAGTCTCGTGCCCGAGACGGTCGGCCGACACAACGCCCAATTGTGGGTGCTGAACGCCGTCACGTTCCATCGCGAGTTCGCGATCGATGTGGGCTGGCTGGTTCCCGTCGGCAGCGACCGGGCGCGGCACTAGGTGCCGACAGGACTGTGGAGACGCTGGCGGGCGCTGTCCCAGAACAAGCGCAGCGCAAAGGGCGCGCCATCGACCACATAGCGGCGGAAGAGGCGCCGGGGTTCGTGCGAGAGGCGGTGAAGCCACTCGAAGCCGATGGCCTGCAGCCAGTGCGGCGCACGCCGCACGTCCTCGGTCAGGTAGCTGAAGCTGATGCCAACCCCGATCCACCAGACGGACGGCAGCGACCGGCGCAGGTGGCGGATCACGAACTCCTGCTTCGGCGAGCCGAGGGCAACGTAGACGATTCCGGGCGCATGCCCGCGGACCGTGCGTTCGAGCTCGCGCAACTGCGATGGGTCCGATTCGAACCCGTGCGTCGGGCAGCTCGTTCCCGCGATCTGCAGTCCGGGGCATCGACCCACGAGAACCTCGGCGGCCCCTTCCGCAGTGCCCGGGTTGCCGCCGAGCAGGAACACGGGAATGCGCGCGCGGGCCGCGGCGCGACTCAGCGACACGATCAGGTTCGATCCGGCGACGCGCTCGGGCAGCGGAGTGCCGCGAATGCGACTTGCCCAGACGAGCGGCATGCCGTCGGGCACCATCAGGGTCGCCTCGGAGCACAGCTCGCGGTAGCTCCGCTGCCGGACGAGGCGCCGCAGGTGATCGAGGTTGGCGGTGACGACCCAGCCGCCATGGCCGCGACTCGCATGTTGGATGACGTGATCGATGCACGCGTTCTCGTCTGCTGCGTGGATCGAGACGCCCATGAGGTCGACGGTCGGAATCTCAGTGCAGAGCATGCTCGTGGCCTCGCAGTTGGTTGTGGATTCTGGCCGTTGCCCGGCGCTTGCCGCGCAGCAGGCATGTCAGCTGATACCGGCGCAGGAACGTCCGGAACTCGGCATCGGCATATCGCGGGCGGCCCGCGCACATGCTCGACGCGTAGCCGACGAGCATGCCCAGACCACCGATGACGAACGGTCGCCGCGTCATGCGGAACAAGGCGCTGGCCAGCATGTAGACGAGCCCGGTGCCCATGAACCACTGACCGCGGCCGTGGCGCTTGCGGCCGTTCCACGTGCTCTTGTCGCTCGAGCCCATCGGCCGCAGGTGCACGAAGCGCAGCTCGGGGTCGTCCCAACTGCATGCGATCCAGCCGCGCATGCGGCAGCGATGGCAGTCGATGCCGTCCCACATGACCTCGCGAACGAAGCCGCCGATCTCCTCGAAGCACCGGCGCCGATACAACTTGGTCATGCCCGCCGATGTCTCGTCGCCGATCGACTCGCTGACGAGCGGGCCGTCGGGTCGAGCGCGGAACCAGGGCTTGCCGCTGCACGTGCCGAGCCGTGGCTCGCTGGCCATCCGGGAGATCAGGCTCTCGAAGTAGGTCGGTGGCAGCTCGAGGTCGAGGTCGAGCTTGCACACGTAGTCGAATTGGCTCGGGTCGACCGTCGCGTAGCCCGCGTAGAACGCTTCGATCACGCCAGGCCCGACGCTGCGGGCGCCGCGGTCCTCCCTGCGGACGATGCGGATGAACGGATGCCGCCGCGCATACTCGTCGAGAATCCTCGGCGTGGCGTCGGACGAGCCATCGTCGACGATGATCCAGAGCGCCGGCCGCAGCGACTGGGTTACGACCGTGTCGAGGGTCCGCCGGCAGAAAGCCTCCTCGTTGCGGCAGGGCGTGACCAGCAGATAACGGCTGCCCTCGCGGGTGGCGCGGGCCTGATCCGCGTTGCGCTCAGCTTCGAGCGTGCTCATCGAGTGTTCCTTCTGGTGATTCAGCGAGTGATTCAGGCTCGAGGCGGGACTTGCGAAGGTGGTGCTGCAGCCGGCGCATTGCTCGCACCGGCGCCGCAATGGTCGAATGGCGAAGAAAGTCCATGGCGAGCTTGTGGACCCTCCTGAGGACTGCTACCGGACGCGAGACGGCGACGGCGCCCTCGGCGACCGGGATCACGTGGGTGCAGAACTGGTCTTTGTAGTGGTCGTCGCCCTTGCCGAGGTCGAGGTGCACGAAGCCACTCTCGGCAGCCGCGCGGATCATCTCGGTGAGCAGGATCTCGCCAGGTGAGTGCCGGCTGAGAGCTCTCTCGTATGCGGGAAACCAGTAGTGCAGCGTGTCGTGGGTGCGCATGCCGAAGTGCGCCGACGCAATGCGATCACCGACGCGCAGCACCGACAGGATCCCTGCGAAACCCTCGGTGCGGATCTCGAAGATCGTGCGCAGCAGATCCACGTTCCTTCGTTCGGCGAGGAAGTCGACCACGCCCGTGCGGCGACACTGGGCGCGCTTCCACTCGATGACTTGTTCGAGCACTGGCGCGTCTCTGCTGTCGAACTCGAAGTGGACCTCGCCCAACTGGCGTCGCATCCGCCGTGCTTTGTAGAGCAGCCGGTCGATGTGCTTGCTGCCATCGGCCTTGCGCCCTGCGTGATAGCCGTCGAAGCCAGCGCGCAGGTCCAGCGCCGGGGATCCCCGCGTGGCCTCGACGAAGCCAGCGAACTCGGTCTGGTCGGTGAGCAGGTGGTCGAACTTCCACATGCGCAAGCCGCAACCGGCGACCAGCTCGTCGGCTCGCCAATCGCAGCCGGGCTCGGCGATCACGCCCTGGAAGTCGGACATCCGGCCGCCCACTGGTTGGGCCACGCCGAACGGGCGCAGTTCGAACGGGAAGAACCCCATTGGGCGCCCGCCGTCCTCGAGCACGCCAATGCGTACGCCGTCACGGCAGAGCGCCGCGGCCTCGACGAATCCCGGCGTGAAGTACGGCGACGACAGCTCGACGCGCTTGCGTTGGATCCTCGTCCACGCGTCGCGCAGGTCCTGTGTCAACTCGGCTGCTGTCATGACGCGGACCTTCATGGCTGCGACCTGACCGGGTGCCGGAGTGGCGGCAGGCCACAGAAGGGGGCACGCATGCGCGTGCGGTAGGGCGCGATGTCGCGGCCCAGCAGCAGTCGCGCGAACGATCGCAGCGACATGATCGTGAACTCGGCGAACTCCAACGTGACGGCGTTCACGATTCCGTGGTGCTTGACCAGATAGCGGAAGCGACTGCGGAAGTAGTGCTCGGCGATGCAGCCGTTGACGAGCGGGCGGCCGGTCGTGCGTGCGCTCGACCCGCAGACGTGTTCGGCAACGGAGCGACCGACGGCCCAGAGTTCCCAGCCGTACGCTGCGGCCCGCCGGCACAGGTCGGTCTCCTCGAAGTACAGGAAGAAGCCCGGATCGAAGCTGCCTACCTGCTCGAGCATCGACCTGCGCAGCAGCAGCACGGCCCCGCACAACCAGTCGGTCTGGAACGGGTCACCACCCGGGTGGATGGGGGCCCGGTTCGACGGCAACCATCCCGACCGGCAGGCTTGGACCAACAGATGCAGCGGCGTCGGTGCGCCGCCGGCGTGCTGCAGTGCTCCCGTCGGCGTTCGGATGGCCGGGGCAACCATGCCCGCTCGTGGGTTCCGGTCCATGAAGGAGAGCAGGCACAACAGATCTGGCACTCGCAGCACGGCATCGGGGTTGAGCAGCAGCACGTGGGGCGAGTGCGTGCTCGCGATGCCCTGATTGCAGGCGCTGCCGAACCCTACGTTCACGGTGTTGGCGACGACGGTGACCCATGGGTGCTCGGTGCGAACGTGATCGACCGTGCCGTCGTCGCTGGCGTTGTCGACGACGACGCAATCGAGCAGTCCCTGCGCATGCGCGGGGGCCAGGCTGGCGAGAGCGGTGGAGATCGCAGCGCGCGAGCGATAGGTGACGACGACTGCAGTTACTCGTGGAGTGCTGGACGAGGGGTCTCTCATGCGTGGCGCGAGTTGCGAACCGGGCATGATCCGTGCCCGCGCGTTGGTCTACGCGAATGCCGCGAGACTAGAGGCTTTCACGGAGCCGGCTAAGCGGGTGGTGACCCGAGGACGCGGTCGGGTCGGTACTGCAGCGAAGACCTTGAGACACCTGAGTCCTCGCGAAGTCCAGCACGGTGCGCGGACAGAGCGCCGCGCGCGGCCTCACGGATGCGGGACCACGACGCCGAAGTTGGCGCGAAACTGCGCCGCGGCGTTGGAGCCGACGAGGTGGGTGTTCCAGTTCGACTGCGACTGCTGTCGCGCGCGGGCGAGGAAGGACTCGAGGCTGCCACTGCCCCCGGTCGACCGATCGTAGTCGGCGATCGTTCGCTTCGGCGCCGGGTATGTGGCCTGTGCGGTCACCGACGTCGAATCCGCGACCGCTGTCTTCCAGTCTGCGACGGACATCAGCTGGTGGGACTGGAGCATCCAGGCGTTCTCGGGAGCGGTCGAGTAGAAGCGGTTGTCGCGCGACGAGAAGCCCGCGATCGCTCCCACTGCGTGTGTCGAACAGAACAACGCCGCACCCTTGAATTCCTGCAGCTGGTTGTCGCGCAGCACGAGGCCGTCGAAGCGGTCTCCGGTGAGGGTCAGCGGGGCTCCCCACGCGTAGGCCACGTTGTGATGGAAGTCGACGTGGTGAATGCCCGCTCCGCGTGTGCTGTCGAATGCATAGGACGCCGGCTGGGTGCCCGACGTCTGGTGTGCGGCCACGTTGTAGGCGATCTCGCCGAGCGCCAGGCACTGGAACTGCGCGGCCCATCCGCGGGGCTCGGAATCGCTGATATTGCGACCGTCCAGGATCACGTTGCCTATCACGGTCGCCGTGACGGCGCCGCTGTTCTGGACGTCCAAGCCGACTAGAAGGTTGATAGCGTTGCCGAGGAAGAGATTGTTGCGGATGTCGCCGCCGGACCTGGCCTGAAGTCCATGCGAGCCACCGCGAGCTATGACGTTGCCGCGGATGACGACGTCCGCCGTGTTGCCCTGGATGTAGATGTTGTGGCGGAACTTGGTCGCTTTGGCTCCCGGGACGTCGGCCTGCCAGCCGTTGTGATCGAACACGCACTCCTCGATCAGGCAACCCCATACCTCCTCGACATAAGCGCCCTGAGCATGGCAGTCCGCCACGGTGAAGGCGTCGATGATCACCGAGCGACGCAGCTTCAAGTCGCGGTGTGGTCCCCCCTGGCCCTGGAAGCGCAGATTGACGCAGAACCGCTCGATCTTGCAGTCCTCGATCAGCACGCGCGTGCACGGCGCCAGCAGACTGACGCCGTAGGACTGGTCGCGATCGGGGGACTGCGCCACCAGGTGCAGGCCTACGAAGGCGACGTCGTGGACCGGTTTCTTGTGCACGGTGAGGCCGTCGCCGCTGCGGCAATGGAAGATCGGCCGTTCGCCGTCCGCGCCGAAGGTGGTCACGACCATTGGCTCGGCTGCCGACCGTCCCGAGTGCACCCAGTCTCCCAGCCCATCGGGGAATTCATCGCCGCGCTTGATCAGCAACCAGTCGGGATGGCCGTCGCGAAGCAGTTCGAGCGCGGCCCTGATGGATGCCTTCGGTGATCGCGCGGTGAGCCCGTCGTTGGCGTCACTGCCAGTGCTGGAGCTCACGTGAACACGACGCGTGTCCGCGGCCGGCTGCATCGGGGTCCAGCCGGCCGACGGATCCTGGATGACGTCCGATGCATCGCAGGATCCCGCCAGCAGCGCCGCTAGAGCCATGGACCGCGCGGGTGAGGCGGCGCGCCGCCGCAAGGAAGAGAGACGGGAGGGGCGTTGCGCCGCTCGACGCGGAGTCTGGCCGGACATGCGAGCCTCGCGGAAGGACGTTCAGGGTCACTTACGCGTAAACCTTGCCCTGCTGGCGCAACGACAGGGGATTCGTGTAGTGGTGAGGAGGTTGAGACCCTCGGGCAACGACCTGAGGCGGCAAGCCGGCGTTGCACGCGGCCATGCGACCGGCCTCGGACCACCTACGAGGGCGCAGGCGGCGAGGCCGATCGCAGGCAGCGTCGTACGACGAGAACATCGCCGCGATCGGGCGGCTGGATGCGAGGTTTGGCTGGTTTCGTGGGTCGCCCCGCGGCGATGGGAACTACGGGAGACCGAAGTTCGACCGGAAGTAGGCGGCACCATTGGTGCCCACTAGCTGGCTGTTCCAATTCAGGCGCGACTGGTTGCGCGCGCGGCTCATGAACGAGTCGAGGCTGCCGCTGCCACCCGTGGCGAGATCGTATTGGACGATCGTCTCGTTCGGGCGCGGGAAGGCCACCTGCGAAGCGATGGACGTCGTGTCGTTGACCAACTGCTTCCAGGTTGTCAGCGACATGTTCTGGCCGTTGTAGAACATCCAGGCGTTCGTCGCCAAAGTCGTGTAGAAGCGGTTGTTCGACGAGTTGATCCCCGGCAGCAAGGCGCCGTAGTTCGCGTGGATCATCTCGGAGCCGAAGAAGTCCTGCAGGGTGTTGTTGCGCAGCTGGATCCCGCTGAACCGGTTGCTGGACATGTTGACGGGGCCGCCCCACTTGTAGCTGACGTTGTCGTGGAAGCTGAGGTTGCTGAGGCCCGTACCCGGGCCGCTGTCGAAGTCGAAGGACATCGGGAGATAGCCGTTCGTATTGTGCGCGCAGACGTTGTTGGCGATCTCGCCGGATCCCAGGGACTGCAGCGTCATGCCCCAGCCGCGCGGCTCGGACGCGCTGATATTGCGGCCGTCGAGTATCACGTTGCCGATCACGCTCGCGACGTGAGCAACGGTGCTGCTGAAGCTCATGCCGACGTGCATGTTGATCGAGTTGCCGAGCAGGAAGTTGTTTTGGACGATGCCGCCCGAACGCGCCTGCAGGCCGTGCGAGCCACCGCGCGCGATGATGTTGCCGCGCACGACGACGTTGCTCGTGGTGTCTTGCACGTAGATGTTGTGCCGGTAGATCGTAGCCATGGCGCCAGGGACGTTGTCCCGCCAGCCGTTGTGATCGAACACGCACTCTTCGATCAGCAAGCCGTCGACTATCTCGCAGTAGAGGCCCCCAGCGTGCGCAGAGCCGGTGGTGTACGCGTCGGCTATCACCGACCGCCGCAGCTTCAGGTCGTGATGTGTTCCGCCCCAGCCTTGCAAGCGCATGTTGACGAAGAACCGCTCGATCTTGCAGTCTTCGACGAGGACCCGCGTGCACGGCATGAGGAAGCTGATGCCATACGGGGCGCCGTTGCCGCCGTTGTAGGTGTTGGCGTCGAGGTGCAGGCCGACGAACGCGACGTCGCTGACGGCCGTGGAGTGAACCGTGAGACCGTCGCTGGCCCCGCACTGGAACAGCGGGCGTGCGGTCGAAGTCCCGTAGGTCGTGACGACCATCGGTTCGGTGGCGGAGCGACCCGACAGATACCAATCACCGAACGGGGCCGGGAAGGTGTCACCGCGCTTGACGTGGAGCCAGTCCGGGTGGTTCGGGCGGAGGAGTTGCACCGCCGCCGGGATGGTTCGCTTGGCCGTCTGCTGGGAGAAGCCGTTGTTGCTGTCGTTCCCGCTGCTGTAACTGACATAGACGTGCTGGGTGTCGAAGCTCGGCGTGAAGTCGGTCCAGTTGGGGACAGCAACGTAGGTGTCCGCCGGATCGGTGAGCTGGCTGCTGAGGACGCCGCGGGACTCGCTGTCGAGCGAGCTGGGCCGGCGCAAGTCGCAGCCTGACAGCAGCACGAGGAATGCCGTTGCCGCAAGCGAGCAGATGGCATCGCGACGAGCGGGCAGCGGCAGGGTTGAAGATGTAGCGTGGTTCGGCTGAGACGCGAGGGCGCGGTTCGGCCTGAGGGTTGTGTAGTTCATAGGGGGGGCGGACCGATGTCCGCGGGTCGTGGTGCATGGAGCTCGCCCTGCGGGTGATCTCCCCCGAGCTCTTCGGGGGAAAACCTGCGGGCGGGTAGGGGAATTACCCTAGTGCCCCCTTCTACGGCGCCGACGACACTACGTGGGCCGGATTGTCCTAGTTTTTTTTATGGTGCTGTCAGCGGCTATGCCCGCGATGCAACCTGCAATGAGCGCGAATCAGCGGCCGTGAGTCATTGATTCGTCAGCACTATCTTGCGCCGCCGCCGCGCATGGCGGCGCCGGTGCTGCAGCGTGAACGCGCGGAGGATCCGACTCACGGTGCTCTGACTCAGGCCTGTTTCCTGCGCGAGCGAACGCGTGCTCCATTGCGCCGCGTTCATAGGCGGCTCCCCGAGTGCCCTGTTCACGATCCGCGCAACATCGGCGTCGGTGATTCTCCTCGGCGCGCCGGGCCGCGGCTCGTCGCGCAACCCGTCGAGACGACGCGCGAGGAAGCGTGCGCGCCACTTCCCCACCGTGAGGCGGCTGATGGACAGGGCCGCGGCAACCGCGAGGTTGGACTTGCCCTCGGCCGCGGCCAGCACGATCCGGGCTCGGCACGCGATTGCCTGGGTGCTCGTGCGCCGGCGCGACAGACTCAGCAGGGATTCTCGTTCGGCTGGTGTGAGGACTACTGGTCGCAACCTGAACCCGCGCCCCATCATCGACTCCTCGGTCACCTGCAGGATTTGTCTGTCCATATGACTGCGAGTTGCTGACTCATCGCTAGATGCGAACCGACTCGGGCAACCAGAACGGTCGCAGCGATTGCCAGCGGTTCAGGATGGCTCCCGCGGTCTCTTTTCCGGTTGCTCTGATCGCGCCGAGCAGGTCCTCCGCTCCCGCCCTCGTCGACCTGCCTGCGGCCAGGACCGGCACGACCTCGTCGGCGCCCCAGACCACGGCGCGGAACTCGGGGTGGTCGACGATCGAGGGCAGGTCGACGACCACGAGTTGGAAGCCATCGGACAGCGATCGCAGCACTTCCTGTGGTCGTCGGCCGTCGCGCGGCCGCCCACTGACCGCATCGCCCGATCCCGCATACACGACGCGAAGTCCGGGCACGCCGGTCGGACGCACGACCTCTTCGCGGCTTGCCGTTCCTGCAAGCAACTCGGCGAAGCCACGCACCGCCTCACTCCCCTGACGATCCGCCAGCGACGGATTGTGCCAGTTGGCCTCGACGAGCAGCACGTTGAGGTCGAGGTAACGCGCCGATCGCAGCGCAAGATACAGGGCGATCGTCGTCACGCCCGGAGACGTGCCGTCACCCACGACGGCGATCGAGACCGTCCGGTCACGCGGTATCGATGGCGGAACCAGCTTGCCCCAGATCGCATCGAGGCGGCGGCGCAGCGCTGGGTTCTTCGAGTCGGCCAGGCCGGCGCCCTTGTCGAGCATCGCCGCCTCCGCTCCCTCGAGCTCCGGGATCACGCCGAGGACTGCGGTGTCGATCGCGTGGAGATCGTGTTCGCGCCGCAGCGAACCGTCCATGCGATCCCTGAGCAGCGCGATGCCGAGGCCGAAGAAGAACGCGAGGGCTCCTCCCATCATGACCAGACGCATGCGGTTCGGCCCGGTCTTGAAGACGGCGAGATCGCCGCGCTCGAGAACCTGCAGGTTGCTGATCTTCTGTTCGTCGAGGAGATTCAGGACCTCGAGGCTCTTGAGGTTCTCCTGGATGCGCTTCTGGTCGGCCTCGCGCGCCGTGAGCTCGGATACAAGGGCGGCATGTCGTGGTCCGACCTGCTCCAGGGCCTGCAACCGCTGCCTGAGTTCGGCCAGCCTCGTCACGCCGAGGTCGTGGGCCACGCGCAAGCCGACGATGGCCAGCCTGCTCTCGTCGAGTTGGGTCTGCAAGCGCTCGTGGCGCGTGTTCTTGACCATCTGCTGGCCGGGGGGGCCAGGGATGGTCGGCGGCGTGTCCTTCAGGCGCGCCTCGGTGGCGGCGATCTGCTTCTCGAGCTCCTGGACGTGCCGTTGCACTGCACGCTGGTCGGGTTCGACGCCTTTGATCCGGACCATCTCGCTCTGCAGCAGGAAGCTCTGCGCCTGCAGGCCCGTGTATTCGGGATTCACCGTCGCCGCCGTCTCGGTGGCGACGCTCTGCATCGCTGGCTCGTGCTCGAGGAGCTCCTCCAGCGAAGCACACCGGCTCGCGTGTGACTGCAGCGCCTCCTGGTCGCTGGCCACCCGGATCTCGAGCTTGCCTATCTCGTCGAGGGCCGCGGCTCGCTGGCTGTCGATGTCGAAGATGCCGTGTTCCTTGTTGAACTCGGCGAGCGCGTTCTGTGCGGTGTCGGTCGCGGTCCGCGCTTCCGCATCGCGCGTCTTCAGGAAGTCGAGGGACGTGCGGTTGCTGTAGACCTGCCGGTGGTGCTCCTCGGCCGCGGTCATGAAGGCATCCGTGATCGCCTTGGCGAGCTCTCGCGTGCACGCTTCGTATTGCACCTGGATCAGGGCGCTGCTGGTGGGCTCGAGCACCATGTTCTCCTTCAGCGTCCTGAGCGCGACGAACTCCCTGCGCGCCGATGGAGCGGTGCGCAGTTCATCGGCGCTGATCGAGAACCACCATGCCTGCAGCCGGTGCAGGGCTCGCGTCAGCGCCATCGTCTCGTCGGTGTCCTCGGCTCGCGGGTCGTACGCCTCGAGGATGCGCGCCACGCCGACACTCTCGACGACCCTGCGAAACGCGTCGCGGTGCGACAGGATCTGGATCTCGTTGGCCATGGCGTCGTACTGACGCACGTCCTGCACCGTGCGCCCGGCGATCGCCGATTCGGCGGTTTCGCTCTCTCGCGCACCTCGTTTCAGCAGCAGCGTGCCGGTCGAGGTGTACGAGTTCGGCTTCATGAGCCCGTAGACGGTTCCGAGCAGCATGCCGAGGACCGTGAGAATGCCGATGGAGTAGCGGAAGCGGAGCAGCGCGATGAAGACTGCGATCACAGGCGACTGGGCAGCTTGCGCGGAAACCGACGGAGTCACCGCTGTCGGAGAGTCGGCGTCTGCCGCGCTAGCTCTGTCCCACGCCGGGATCAGGCGTTCCCGATCACGATGCCCAGCACGAAGCTCGTTACTCCCAGCGGGATCATCTTGTTGATGTATTGGTCGACCCATATGTTCGCGTTGTCGATCGGAGTGTTGGGAACGAGGATCATGTCGTGCCGCTGCAGATAGATCGGTTCCGACGAGTCCCAGAAGATCTCGCGCGCGTCGATCCGCCATGACGAGTAGAGACCCGAACGCGGCGAGCGGCGCAGCATCAGCGTGTTGCCGAGCAGCGCAGTGCCTTTGAGATGGCCGCCAGCGCGAGACAGTGCGTCGAGCAGTGTCAGGTGCTCGCCCGCCATGCCGACCAACCCTGGTGTCTTGACTTCACCGCCGACGGTGATGCCGCCCTGCCCTGGCGTACTCGGCTGCGCGGGGTCACCGAGGTTGAGGATCAAGTCCGCCGGCGGCTCGAGGATCTTGAGCTCTACATACCGCTCGGCGAGCCGGCGCTGCAGCTCTCCGACCGGGTTGCCGGCTACGAGCACCTCGCCGATTGCCGGGAACGACACGAAGCCATCCGTGCGGACCAGCGCGACCTGGTTCCACTCTGCCTTGCCAGGGAAACGCAGGGCAAGCGCGTCCCCGGGCTCCACGAGCGTAGGGCCCGTGTAGAGCGTCGTGTTGATCTCGTTCGCGATCTGGTTCAGCGGTGTGCCGTAGGTCGCGCAAGAGACGGCCAGCCCGCAAAGGGGAAGCAGCCAGCGTGTGTTCATGGTCGTCGTCGGCTCCGCAGGGCAAGCGGCTGTGCGTGCGGCGCACCCGCTGCCACACAATCCGCTCGGACCGACGCTCGGTCTACCAAGTGATCACGGTCGTGACAGCCCGCGAATCACACGAGTACGCATCGGGTGAATCCCTCAGCGATGCGGTCGACGCGAAGCAGCCGGGCTCAGGCGTCCGTGGCGACCACGCCGGCCTTGATCGCGTATCGGACCAGACTCGCCGTTTCGTGAACGTCGAGCTTGCTCATGATGCGCGTCCGGTGCGACTCGGCGGTCTTGACACTGATGCCCAGGATCCAAGCGGCTTCCTTCGTCGTCTTGCCTTCGGCGACGAGCTGCAGGACCTGCCGCTCCCTCGGGCTCAGCGGGTCCTGCGTCGAGCTGCTGCCGTCCAGGCATGCATCGACGACAGTCTGCGAGATGCTCGGACTGAGGTAGGTCCGGCCCACGGTGACGAGGCGGATCGCTTGGATCAGATCCTTCGCTGCCTGGCTCTTCGCGACGAAGGCATGCACCCCGGCCCGCAGCGCACCGATCACGTACTGGCGATCGGTGTGGATGGTCAACAGGATGATGCGCGTGCGCTCCGACACCTTGCGGATCTCGCCTGCGGCGGTGATCCCGTTCATGTTCGGCATCGACAGGTCCAGAACCGCTATGTCGGGCTGCAGCTCCTTCGCCTGCTTGACTGCCTCGAGGCCGTCCCCCACCTCGGCTACGACCTCGAAGCCGTCACGTTCCAGGATCGCGCGCAGTCCGTCACGGACGATGATGTGATCCTCCGCCAATACAATTCGTGTGGGCATAGTTACAGTTCCCATGGTAATGGTAATCACTGCTCGAGAGGTATGGAGAGACGAATCTCGGTTCCTTGTCCGACGGACGAAATGATCTCGCAGTCGCCACCGAGTGGAGCGACCCGTTGCTTCATGGCGAGCAGACCCAGGCCGCGGGCCCCCTGGCCCGAGGCTTGCGCCGCTACGTCGAACCCGACGCCATCGTCGCGCACCGAACAGACGAGGCGGCCGTTGTCGTTGGTCACGGTGATCGAAACTTCCGAGGCCGAGGCGTGCTTCACGACGTTGGTCAGCGCCTCTTGCACGACGCGGAAGACCGTGATTTCGACGGACTGTGGGTAACGCTGGTCGCGAGGGCCATCGACGGTGATGCTCAGCGTGCTGCGTTGCTCGAGACCGTCGCGCAGGAACTCGAGGGCGGGAAGCAAGCCCAGGTCGTCCAACACCGGTGGACGGATCTCGTGCGTGAGACGCCGCATCTGCTGTTCCACCTGACCCAGCAGGCCACGCACTCTGGCAAGACGCTCGTTGATCCTCTCGGTCGTCGAGCCCTCCATCCTGCCGAACTCGAGGTGGATGGCGGCCAGCAGTTGACCGGTATGACTGTGCAGGACGTGGGCGATGCGCTTGATCTCCTCTTCGAGAGTCTCGTTGAAGTGCCGGAGCACCAGGTTGGACTCGCGGAAGCTGCGCAGTGCCATCTCGAAGACCGCGAGCGTGTCGAGCAGGAAGCGCTGGGCAGCCTGCACGGCTTCCAGGGCGCGGGCGTCCTGATGTGAAGGGATCCCGGACAGGGCCTCGTGATGGAGCTGCGCCATGTCGAGCACACCCATGCCACATTCCAAAGCGTGCCGGCCGATCTCGTAGGCCTTGCCGAGCGCATCCTCGCCGCCGCCACTCAGGTACTCGGCGAGCGCGCTGGCATAGGACGTCTTGATGGAGTCCTGGCTGAACATGGCTAGGCCCCTCCCTGATAGCTGATCACCAGAACCAAGGCGTCGTCGTTGCCTTTCGCATACTTCTTGAGGAAACGCTCCGCGAGATTCTGGGGAGAGTCATGGAAGTCATGCTCCTGATCGAAGTCGCTTGCCACACCATCTGTCGCGAGCACCAGCGTGTCGCCGCGGTGCAGCGGGAGCTGATTGCTGTGCAGCGTCGGCAACCGGTCGCCGACTACGCCGCTGCGAAGCACGAGATACTCGTCGTGTGGGCCTTGCGGAGTCTTCGGGACAGCGCCAAGGCGGTTCCCGTTCCCGCCGCTCGGGTGGTGGCTCGCGCCATTGCCATTGCGGTGGCGGAACAACACGCCGGCCACGTTGCCGACGCCGAGCCAGGTTAGCAGCCCGCGGTGCGGGTCGAGGCACGCGAGGCTCATCACGACGCCGCGCGTGGTGCGCAGCCGGTCGTGACAGAGTGCCATGAGCGACTCCAACGAACTGGCCGGAGCGTCGCGCAGGGTCCGGGTGGCCTCGACCGCTGCGAACTCCGCGAACTTGCCGTGCCCGACGCCGTCGATGACCGCCACCAGCATGCAGTCCTCTCGGGTCAGGACGACGTGCTTGTCGGCCATGTTGAACTGGCCCGCCATGGGAGCCATTGCCATCCCGACTTCCAGGTGACGCATTGGTCACCGCCTCCACTTCTTCGTCGTGATGACCGTGCCCTTGTCGACCGAGGACTCGATCTGGAAGTCGTCCATCAAGCGTTTCACGCCTGGCAGACCGAGCCCGAGACCACCCGAGGTCGAGAACCCGTCCTGCAGCGCCTTCTGGACGTCCAGGATGCCAGGCCCCTCGTCCGCGGCGATCACCACCATGCCGGACGACGCGTGATTGCGTTCGATCTTCAGCCGCACCTCGCCGTGGCCCGCGTATCGGACGATGTTGCGCGCCAGCTCGGAGATCGCGGTCACGATCATCGTCAGCTCGGTCGCAGAGAAGCCGAGTTGATCCGCGATCTCGCGGCCCTTCTGTCGTGCGGCGATCACGTCCGCGTCAGAACGGACCTCCACGCGGGCTTCTCTCTGGGGCGGCATTTCCACCGATTTGCTCCTCACTGTTGCGCATGCCTGTGCTCGTCCAAGTACGCAAGACCCTCCTCGAGGTCGAGGGCGGTCGCGACGCCATCGAGCGTGGACCCCAGCTGGACCATCGAGAATGCCACTTCCGGTTGGATGCCGACCACCACGGTCACTGCCCCCTGCAGCAGGATCATGTTGGCGATTTCGGAGAGCGTCCTGCATGCGAACGAGTCGAGCACGTCGATCGCCGTCACGTCGACGACGACGCCTTTGGAACGAGATTTTCGGACTCTGTCCAAGAGCGATTTCCTGAGCTGGAGGAAGTCTTCATCCGACACGGCCGGCTGGACCGTGGCGATCAGGTAGGAACCTTGTTTGAGGACGGGTACTTGCACGCACGTCTCCGCGCGGCCGTTGGGCCTAGGTCTGTTCGATCATGGGGGTGACTTTGTAACCGAGCAGGCGCTCTGCCTCTTCGATGCCGCCTTGCAGGTCGCCGACCGTGTGCATCTTTCCGAGATCGACGCCGATCGTGACCAGGGTC
>Ga0111538_10000144_pt1 | contig 82979 bp, 77 predicted proteins | sample SoiMethybrSBSTD1_FD_79669 | JGI IMG/M metagenome (GOLD analysis project Ga0111538, IMG submission 79669) | Bulk soil microbial communities from a Populus tree surrounding site in Tennessee, USA - Soil MetaG P. TD hybrid SBSTD1 (version 2)... | ecosystem: Environmental > Terrestrial > Soil >...
CGAACATGAAAACAATGAAGGCGAGCGTCAGGATGGACGGCAGAACCGCGCTGCCCTCGGTGCTGTTGACGACGCCAACGATGAATGCCAACAGGCACCAGGCGGTCACGTCGTCGATCGCGGCACAGCTGAGGGCAAGCCGGCCGAGCGGCGTTTTGCTGATCCCTTGATCGGCGAGGATCCGCGCCAGCACCGGGAATGCCGTGATCGACATCGCCACGCCGAGGAACAGCATGAAGTGCATGAAGGGCACGCCGGCCGGCGAAAGCCCGTCGTACAACCTCGTCGCCAGCCACACACCGAGCACGAACGGCACCGCGATGCTGGTAAACGCGATGCCGACCGTGCTGCGGAGCTGACCCTTCAGGCCTTCGGTGTCGAGCTCGACGCCGACCAGGAACATGTAGAGCACGACACCGACCTGCGCGATGAGACCGAGCCCTGGCGCGACCGACGCCGGCAGAAGAAATGTGTAGGCGGCGGGCGAGATGCTACCCAAGAGCGATGGCCCAAGCAGAATCCCGGCGACCACCTCGCCGATCACCGGCGGCTGACCAATGAAACGGAACAGGCTTCCCAGCACTCGACCGGTGAGAACGACCGCCGCCAACGCGAGTAACAGATGCCAGAGGAGATCCGGCTGCATCGACCGCAGGATCCTTCATCCCTCCTCCCGAGAGCAAGGCAGAGCCGCCGGTGGCGCGGAATCTGCAACACTGCACGCGCATGAAATGGCAGGGTCGGGCCGGCAGCGCCAACATCGAGGACCGTCGCGGCATGCGCATGGCGATGCCCATTGGCGGGGGCATCGGCGGAATCGTTCTTCTGCTTCTCTACTCTGCGCTGACAGGTCAGAACCCAATCGACCTGGTCAACAGCGGGGCGCCAACGGAAGAGGTCGCACCGACCGGCGCGCCGGCCAACGATCCGCAAGCGCAGTTCATTTCCGTGGTGCTCAAGAGCACTGAGGATGTGTGGACGAAGGTCTTCGACGAACACAGCGCGCGGTACGAGACGCCCGTCCTGGTTCTCTTCAGCGACGCCACGCAGTCAGCGTGCGGCCTGGGTCAGTCGGCGATGGGCCCGTTCTACTGCCCTCGCGACCGCAAGGTGTACCTCGACCTGTCGTTCTTCCAGGACCTCGCCCAGCGCTTCGGCGCACCAGGCGACTTTGCGCGTGCCTATGTCGTCGCGCACGAGGTCGGGCATCACGTGCAAACACTGACCGGCGTCTCCGATCGCGTCGCTGCCGCACGTGAACAAGGTGATCGCGCCAGCGGGAACGCGCTCTCCGTGCGACAGGAGCTCCAGGCGGATTGCTACGCGGGCGTGTGGGGTCACTACGCCGCGCGCGAGGGCCTCGTCGAGCCCGGCGACGCCGAAGATGGCCTTCGCGCCGCCGCGGCGATTGGCGACGACCGGCTGCAAAAGCAATCACAGGGACGGGTAGTTCCCGAGTCGTTCACACACGGGTCGTCGGCGCAGCGCGTCGAGTGGTTGAACCGTGGCCTGGAGAGTGGTCGCCTCGAATCCTGCGACACGTTCACATCCCGCTAACCGTAGAGCGGAGGCTTTAGCCTCCGCGGAGACGCGCACGCTGAAGCGTGCGCTCTACGACGCTATCTGGTGCGACCCTCCGGGAGGACCAGCATGTTGGACTTGTCGGTAGTCTGATCGGCGCGCGTGCCGGCGTCCCATGTCGGAATCACCGGCTTGCCCGGCTCGTACATCGACTCGAGCGGGCCCCACACCTTGTCCACGCCGTTGTGGAACAAGTCGCCAATCAGCAGATCGGTGAGCGTGCCGCGCAGGTGCGGATACTGGCGGACCATGTTACCGAAGCTGAAGCCACCGTAGTACTCGCAGACCAGGCGACGCATGCGATCGACGCCCTCATTGAACATCGGTCCCCACTTGCCGAGCTGTTTCGCCGATGTATCGCACGCCTTCAGCCCTTCGACGATGGCATCGGCGGCGAGCTCGCCGGACTTGAGCGCCAGCAACACACCCGAGGAGTACAACGGATCGAGGAAACCGAATGCATCGCCGACCAGCACCCAGCCGTCGCCGGCGACCTGCGTCGAGCGATACGAGTAGTCCTTGGTTGCGAAGTATCCGGTGACGCGCTTCGCCTTCGATACGCGATCCTTCACCCCTGGACACATCTCGACTTCTTCGTCGTAGGTTTGCGCGTACGGACCACGCCCTTTGAACAGATAGTCGAACGGCGCGACCACGCCGACGCTGACGATGTTGTCGTGTTGCGGGATGTACCAGAACCAGCCTTGCTTGTTGCCGTTCTGGATGACCAGCGTGGCGCCCTCATCACGGCCGGAGTCGCGATAGGCGCCTTCCCAATAGGTCCAGATGGCGCCCTTGTTGAGGATTGGATCCCACACGCGCAGGTTGCGCCGGTTCATGATCAACCCGTTCTGGCCGCTGGCATCGACGACGACCTTCGCGGGCACATCGCGGAACGATCCGTCTTCATCCTTGATGCGCACGCCGGTCGCGCGGTCGCCTTCAAACAGCACGTCATGGACGCGGACGCCTTCGTGGACGTCCACACCGTGCTCGCGCGCGTTGTTCAGCATCATCTGATCGAACTCGCTGCGCACGACCTGCCACGTCTGCGAGCACTCGTGCGGCTTGTTGTCCCAGAAGTAGAACGGCGCCGACTCCCTGCCGACCGAGTTCACGAACTGCACGCTGTACTTCTTGACGAAGTGGCTCTGCTGCATCTTGGGCAGCATGTTGAGCCGCTTGAGCACCCAGTAGGTTTCCGGGATCAGCGATTCGCCGATATGGAAGCGCGGGAAGCGCTCGCGCTCGAAGAGCTGCACGTTCACGCCCAGCTGCGCGAGCAGCGTTGAGACCGCCGATCCTGCAGGTCCGCCGCCGATGACAACCACATCTGGATTCGTATTCATGTCTCCACGACCACCAACCACTTACCACCAACCACCAACCACCAACCAGCTACGACTCCACCACAAACCGACTGGCCTTCATCTCAAACCTGGGAAGCGTACCACCGGGCACGACGTTGACTGGCACCGTCAGACCGAGCGCCTCTCGAAGCTGATACGCCACACGCGCGGCGATTGCTGCACCGTCGCCGGCCTGCGGACCGAGTTCGATCTCGAGCCTCAGCGAGCGCATGGCGTGTTCGGCCGACACAATCGAACGGAATTCAACGACCTCGGCGAATCGACGCACGACGGTCTCGATCCCCACGGGATAGACGTTCACACCCTTGATGTTGACCATGTCGTCGGCGCGGCTGAGGATGCCGCCTTCGAGCCTCGCCCAGGTGCGCCCGCACGGACACGACGTCAACCGTCGCACGACAATGTCGCCGGTGCGGTAGCGGATGACCGGACTTGCTGTTCGTCCGAGATTCGTGACGACGAGCTCGCCATGTTCGCCGTCAGCGACCGGACGGCTCGTCACCGGATCGAGGACCTCGGCGATGAACGCGCCTTCGTTCACGTGCAGGAACCCCGGCGCTTCCCAACACTCGAAACTCACGGGTCCCGCCTCGGTCAACCCATGGTGATCGATCACGCGCGCTCCCCAACTTCGCTCAATCCGCTCCCGCGTCGGAGGGATGCTCCCGCCCGGCTCGCCGGCGACAATCAGCATCCGCACGGTGCTCTCAGCCAACGGCCGAAGCGGACGCTCGTGCTCGGCAATCTCCGCGAGTCGCAGCGCATAGGTCGGCGTGCAGCACACCACGGTGGCGCCGACTGATTCGATCAGCGCCAGTCGAATCTGGCTCGACATGCCGCCGCCGGGGATGCAGTGCAACCCCATTTGGTGTCCCGCCTCGAAGCCGGCCCAGAACCCGAGGAACGGTCCAAACGAGAACGGGAAGAACACGCGATCGCCGACACCGACACGTGCGCCGCGATAGACCGCCTTCCAGCACTCCAGCAGGAACTGCCAGCTGTCGTTGGTATCGATCCAGCGCAGCGGACGTCCGGTCGTAGACGAGGTCTGACAGTAGCGGGTATAGCGCTCGAGCGGCTCGGTCAGCGCGGTGCCCCACGGCGGATTCGCCGCCTGGTCCGCGTTCAGCTCCGCTTTCGTCGTCAGCGGCAGACGCTCGAGATCGCGCGGAAACTCGAGCCGATCGATCTGCAGTCCGGCCTCATCGAGCTTCCGCGTGTAGAACGTGTTGCGTCCGTAGATCGCGGTGAGGAGCTCGGCCAGCCGCCGCCCCTGTTCCGCAACCAGTGCGGCGCGATCGAGACGCTCGGCGGTGATCATCTACGAGGCGGCACCTGCCGCGACCGCAAACTTCGACGCGATCTCGGGAGGAATCGGCACGGCCTTCATCGACTTGTCCGCCGAATACGCCACACACACGATGGCTGCCGATCCGGTTGCAATGGGTTCGCCGGCCCGCGTGATCGTGCAGATGTACTTCATGCTCCGCGTCGAGATGCTCGCAATGCGGACGGTGATGTCCACTTCGTCCTCGAAACGCAGCGGCCGGTGATACTCGAAGCTGGCCGCAACGCGAGGGAAGCCCACGCCAGATGTGCGGTTCGCGATACTGAGCCCGGTCGCCCGCCACAGGCCGTGCTCAGCCTCCTCCATGTAACGGAAATAGTTGCTGAAATGCACGATGCCGGCACCGTCACACTCATAGAAGTAGACGCGTCGCCGGAGCGTGAATTCAGAGACGGGGGAACCCGGTGCGCTCATCGATCAGGTGTAGCGGATGCCGGTGTGCTGCGGCAGGAAGAAGCGCGTCAGCAGACCGTCCACGCGCAACAGGCCGTCCCGTGTCAGCGCGACGGTCTGGTCGGTGATCGTCTGCACGTAGCCTTCCGCCTTCAGGGCGTCGAGCTGATCGCGGAATCGCTCGAGGACGTTCACGCGATACTTGTCGCGGAAGTACGAAGGCGCGATCGATCCGAGCTTCAGCTGCAGGATGAACTCGCGGATGAATCGCTCTTCGTCGGTCGGCCGATAGGCGCGACTCAACGGAATCTCGTCGCGGCGGACGGCGGCCGAGTAGGTCTCCCAGGTGTCGAAGTTCTGCACGTGGACGCCGTTGATATGGCCGAACGATGCAACGCCGAGGCCGACCATGTCAGCGCCCTGCCACAACCGATCGGTGTAGATGAAACGCGTGCGTTCGGGATTCTTCACCGCGGTGTACGCGCTGCGCACGTGGTAGCCGGCGGCCTCGAGCGCCTCGAATCCTTCGCGCACCCAGCGGCGCTTGGTCGGCCAGTCGGCGACTGGCTGTGCAAACCGGCCGGTCCCTTTCAGGAGATTGCCGCTGATCGTCGTGTTGTATGGCAGCTCCATCTGATAGATCGTCACGCTGTCCGGCGACAGCTCCAGCGTGCGATCGATGCAGCGCCGCCAGTTCTCGTCGGTCTCCCCCAGCATGCCGGCAATCAAATCGATGTTGATCTGCGGGAAGTCCAGCGATCGCGCGAACGCGTAGGCGCGGCCGACCTCGGGCGAACGATGGGCGCGGCCGTTCAGCTCGAGGATCTCATCGTCGAAGTTCTCGACGCCAAGACTGAGCCGCGTCACGCCGATGCCGCGAATCGCCGACAGCTTGGTTTCGGTGAGCGTCCCGGGCTCGCACTCGAACGTCACTTCCTCGGCCTGTTTCCACGGCGTCAACGCCGACAGGCGTCCGACGAGACCTTCGAGTTGCTTCGTGGAGAGGAACGATGGTGTGCCGCCGCCGAAATAGACGAAGTTCAGCGGACGTCCGGCGATCGCCGGCTTCGCCGCGCACAGTTCCCATTCGCGCGCGAGCACATCCAGGTAGTCGTTGACTTCCTGCGCGTTCTTGTCGGTATAGACGCGGAAGTAGCAGAAGTGGCACCGCTTCCGGCAGAACGGGATGTGCAGATAGAGCCCGAGCGGAACACCAGGCACGGGAGGCGTCTCGAGCGCCACCTTGCCGTCGCGCTCGACCGCAGCGTCGGTCCAGGCGGAAAACGGCGGGTACGTGGCGACGAAATAGCTCCCGACTTCCGTCTGCTTGTCGAGCGTGGATGACGTCCGATCGGTCACGGTCCGTCCACTATATACTGCTCTCGCGCAGTGAAGATTTCATGCAGACGATAACCGACACCCCGAGGAAGAGACGAATGGGCTGGATCATCTTTGTGGCGGGCGCCGTATTGTCCTGGGGCGCGTATGGCGCACTTCTGCACTTGGGGCAGACCCAGCTTGGCAATCCGTTGAAGGCCCTGCTCTGCGTCGGCGCCGCCTACTTCCTGATTGGCGTCATCGTCCCGGTGATCGCCCTCGGGTCGCAAGGCAACCTGTCGAACTTCGACAGCACGGGACTCGTCACAGCCACCATCGCCGGCGCGCTTGGCGCCGCCGGCGCGGCGTGCATTATTTGGGCATTCCGCACTGGCGGACTTCCCGTGTACGTGATGCCGCTCGTCTTCGGTGGCGCGCCGATCGTCAACGTACTCGTCTCGATGCTGATTCACCCACCGAAGGCCGGGATCAACCCGCTGATGTATGCCGGGTTTGTCCTGGTGTCGGTCGGCGCCGGCATGGTTTTGTACTTCCGGCCTGCCGCGTGACCTCCACTGCGACGACGCAAAGTGATTGCGTCGTCGTAGGCGCCAGCTTCGCGGGCCTGGCGTGCGCCACCGCGCTTGCCCGCTCCGGCCTGCGCGTCATCGTGCTCGAGCGCAAGGCCGACGTCGGCGAGAAGCTCCACACCACAGGGATTATCGTCAAGGACGCGATTGATCAGATCGCGTTCCTCGATGGTCTGCCAGCATCCATCGTGCGGCGGATCGAGGGGGTACGGCTCTATGCCCCGAACCTTCACCATGTTGATCTGTCGGCGCCGGGCTACTACTTTCTGGCGACCGACACCCCCTCGTTGATGCGGTGGCTGGCCGAGCACGCTGCGCAGGCCGGCGCGATCATCGCGCACGAGACGTCGTTCGTGACTGCGCAGCGCACGCAAAGTGGATTCGATCTCGGCGACGTCGGGACCACCCGCTTCCTCGTCGGCGCGGATGGCCCCAACTCGCGAGTCGCACAGACCCTCGGGCTGGGCCGGAACAGTAAATTCCTGTTCGGTGTGGAGCACGAGTACGCAGACGTCGAGCTCGCCGAGCCGAATCGTCTGCACTGCTTCATCGATCGCCGTCTCGCGCCCGGCTACATCGGATGGATCGTGGCCGGCGTCGGCGTCACGCAGGTGGGTCTGGCCGGACGCGTGCAATCGGGACGTCTGACGGCAACCGAGGCGATGGCGCCGTTTCTGGAGAAGATCGCGGGCATCGCCGACTTCAGCCGGACCAAGCCCGTGTCGATTCGTGCGGGGATGATTCCGTGTGGCGGGGTCGTGCATCCAGTTGCCGCGCGCCGCGCGATGCTCGTTGGTGATGCGGCGGGAATGGTGTCACCGGTGACGGCTGGCGGCATTCACACCGCGCTCAAGCATGGACTCGCCGCCGGTCATGCCATCGCCGACTTTCTCAATGGCAAGAGCAGCGATCCGAGCGAGGCTTTCGTGAGTTCGTATCCACGATTCAGGGCCAAGCGTCTGCTGCGCTACCTGTTCGATCACTTCCAGAGCGACCTGGCCTTCAATCTGCTCCTGGGAACGAAGCCGATGCGCGCTGCGGCGAGCATCGTCTACTTCCACCGCAAGGGCGCGTTCGAACGGTAGGAGGGAACAAACGCCCGTTGAGGGCCGTCTGCGAGAACATCATGAGGCGCCTCAACTTGCGAGACTACCTGCTCGATCTCAGCCAGGACGTTCGCTATGCCATGCGCGTGCTACGGCGCAGTCCAGGCTACGCTCTGGTGGTCATTGCCGTGCTGGCGCTCGGCATCGGTGCGAACGTCTCGGTCTTTGGCCTGTTCAATGCGATCGCGTTGAACCCCCTGCCGGCGGTGGACCGATCTGCCAGACTCGGAGTCCTGGTCGCTCGCTCGTCCGCTGGCCGCATTCTTCCGCTCTCGAATCCTGATTTCCGGGATCTCAGCCGCGCACAACAGACGTTCACCGGTCTGGCCGGGACATCGATGGAGGCGTTCAGCCTCGGTCTCGGCACCCACAGCGAGCGCGTCTTCGGCGAGATGGTGACCGGCAACTACTTTTCGGTGCTGGGCGTCACGGCCAGCCTGGGCCGCACGCTGCTGCCCTCTGACGATCTCGCGCCAGGCAACCACCCCGTCGTCGTCATCTCTGATGCATTGTGGAAGCGCACCTTCGCGGCCGATCCAGCCGTCATCGGGAAGATAGTCCAGATCAACTCCCATGCCTTTAGCATCGTCGGCGTCGCCGAGCCTGGCTTCCAGGGCACTGTCGTCGGCCTCGGGCTCGACCTGTTCGTGCCCGTCATGATGCAGGCACAGCTCCGAGGGGTCGATTTGCTTGGCGACCGTCAGGCTGCAGTCCTGTGGGGCCTCGGCCGCGTGCGCCCCAACTCCTCGCTGAGCGCCGCGGATACCGAAGCGGCCTTGCTGTCTTCCCGGTTCGACGCCGAGCGTCCGGCGCGCGAAGTCGAGCAGCGGGCGGCAGTCATTCCGATGTTGCAGTCGCCGTTCGGCGCTCAAACCTACATGCTGCCTGCCATTCTCGTCTTCGGGATGATGGGCGCGCTGCTCCTGCTGATCGTCTGCGCCAACGTATCGAATCTGGTCCTGGTGCGTGGTGTCAGCCGCCGCGGTGAGATCGCGGCGCGACTGGCCTTGGGCGCCAGCAGGGGACGGATTTTGCGGCTCCTGTTGGTCGAGAGCGCCGTGCTCGCGGTGCCCGGAGCCGCGTTCGGTCTGCTCGGCTCACGCGCGATCAGCGCTTTCCTTCGTAACACGAGCCTGAGTTCGGCGGCACCCGTTCCGATCTCGATGAACGCGTCCCCCGACTGGACGTTCGTCGTGTTCGCGCTGATCGTTTCGTGTGTAAGCTCACTGCTGTTCGGGTTTCTCCCGGCACTGCGCAGTTCACGAGTGGATCTCGCCGGGGTCATGAAGGATGACCTGTCGCCCCGCGGAGGTTCCCGTAGCCGCATGCGCAGCGCGCTCGTCGTCGCGCAAGTGGCGTTCTCACTCCTCATGCTGGTTGGTGCCGGCTTGGTGGTGCGCAGTCTCGGAGCGGCACAAACCGCCAATGTCGGCTTCGACGAGCGGCACGTCACGGCAGTGACCGTGGACCTGCGATCGAGCGGCTACGACGAGGCGCGAGGACGAGCGTTTTACCTGCGGCTGCTCGACACGCTCCGCACTCAACCAGGTAATGAATCAGCATCACTCGCCAGCATCCTGCCGCTGACGATGGTGGACAGCAACTCGCTGGAGATTGCGATCGAAGGACGAGAGCCGCGCAAGGGTGAAGACCAGCGCTTGCTCGTGAACAGCGTCTCGCCCGGCTATCTCGATACCCTGCACATTCCTCTTCTCTCCGGCCGCGACTTCGCAGACAGCGATACCGACGCCTCGTTGCCGGTGACCATCATCAACGAGACGATGGCGCGACGGTACTGGGGCGCACCAGACCAGGCCCTCGGCAACCGGATCCGTGTTGCGCGGAAACAATGGCGGACAGTCGTAGGTGTCGCGCGCGACATCAAGTACGCGCGAGTCACCGAGGAACCGCGCCCGCACGTCTACCTTCCGGCAATGCAGAACTACTCGTCCGCGATGGTGGTCCATGTGCGATCGCTGGACGCCGAACCTGCGCTCTTGGCTCGCGTCAGAACGACGATTCAGACACTTGATCCGAACGTCCCGCTCGTCCGGACCAACATGCTTCGGGACCATACGCGCTCGGCACTGTCGATCTTCTCGATGGCCGCCGGCACGCTGACAGTGTTTGGCGTGATTGCGATGCTGCTCACCGCTATAGGAACCTACGGACTGGTCTCGTACGCCGCTCGTCAGAGCACACACGAGATCGGGATTCGCATCGCCGTCGGCGCCGATCGCCGAGACTTGCTCCTCCGCTTCCTGGGACGCGGCCTGACCCTTGGCACGGCCGGCGCCGTGTGTGGCCTTGTGCTGTCACTCTTGATCGCGCGTCTGTTGACAAGCGTCCTCTACGGCGTCAGCCCAACAGACGTCGTGTCATTTGCCGCCGCGTTGTCACTGGTGATGTCGATCGTCCTGCTTGCGTCGCTGATTCCTGCCTGGCGCGCATCGAGAACCGACCCAATCGCTGCTCTGCGCCATCGATAGCGACGGCGGGTCTAAACCGCAAGACCCGCCCTACGACTGTCCAATCGCGTAGAGGTGACGGTCCGTTCGAATGTACCAACGGCCATCGACGAGCGCCGGCGTGGCGAGCGTCGTTTCCTCCAGCTTGTTCACGTGCAGCAGCTGGAACGTCGGTCCGGCCTTCAACACGAACGTCTCACCCTCGTCGTTGGTGAAGAACACCTTCCCGTCAAAGGCCACCGGTGACGCCGAAAACCCTTCGCGCGCGGCGGCGCCCAGGCGGCCCTGCCACATGACCTTTCCAGTCGTGGCCTCGAGGCAGGTGACGATGCTGGCCATGTCGTTGACCATGTAGAGGTACTCGCCGTAGAGGATCGGCGACGGGACGAAGGGCGAGCCCCGCGGACTCGTCCACTGCACGTGGGTCCGCGTCACGTCGCCTTTGCCGCCCGGCTTGATAGCCAGCGTCGGACCGGCGCGGCCCGACGAGCAGAACACCATGCCGTGTCCGACCACTGGCGTCGGAATCACTTCGTAGGTCGTGCCGTTGCAGCTCCAGATCTCTGCGCCTGTGTCGGGGTTGTACGCCTGCACGCGAAGCTGGCCGCTCACAATGATCTCGTCGTGATCGATAACGCGGACGGCGACGGGTGTGCCCCACCCGACATCGGCGTCGCGGCGCGTGCGCCACAGCTCTTTGCCGGTGCGTGTGTCGAATGCAGCGATGAACGAGCCGGAAAATTGATCCTGATAAAGGATGATGCGGTCCTTGTAGAGCAACGGCGATCCCGCCGTCCCGTGATACGCCTCCATCGGACCGAGGTCGCGATGCCAGACCAGCTTGCCGTCCATGTCGAAGGCGACAAGACCACGGGCGCCGAACGAGGCGTAGACGCGCTGGCCGTCGGTGGCCGGCGTCGCCGACGCATGACCATTCTTGTAGTGGCTGCCCTGGCCCGCCCGCCCCGCGGGAGCAAACGCTTCCCACAGCTTCGTACCGTCCGTACGCCGGAAGGCAATCACCGACACGCGGCGGCCGTTGTCATACGCGGTCGTCATGAAGATGCGATCGCCCCAGACAATCGGCGAGGAGTTGCCTTCGCCGCTCAAGACCGTCTTCCACCGCACATTCTGCGATGCCGACCACGCGTCGGGATATCCAGTGCCCGACACCAGTCCCTGACCCGACGGTCCGCGCCATCGCGGCCAGTACTTCGCACCCTCCCCGTCGTCGGCCACCATGCGCACCGCTGCTGGCGGCTCTTGCCCGGCCAGCCCTATCGCATGGCCAAGGAGCAGCCCGCCCGGCACGAGGATCGACAGTAGCTTCCGCAACATCTCGGCACCCATCGCGAGTGTATCAGCGTCTCCGCTGCGCGTTCAGAGCTGACCGCTCTTTGGGTCAAGTGCGGCGAGCACGTGCTGATAAGCCGGATCGGTGAAGCGCATGGGGTGAAACGCAGCGGCGTAATCGGGGCGCTGGCGGTCGAGGATGTACGTCGCGAGGAGCTCGGCGGCTGCCTGCGATGCCATGATCCCAAACCCCGAGAGCGCGCCGAGCAGGAAGACGCCGTCGATCGCCGTCGGGCCGACGAGTGGACGATTGTCGGGCGCCTTACAGTAGTAGCCGCCGTCCACGACTGCCGATGCGCCCTGGTCCACGTATCTGGCGAGACCAGGAATCATGACCGCCAGCCCGCGTATCACAATGTCGAAGTAATCACGCGCGAAGACCGGAGGAAAGATGGCCGGTCCAACCTGTGTGTCGTACGTCCAGATCCCGAGAATCGACCGCTCACCGCGAGGCCGCAGGTGCACCGCGGGAGGAAACGTTCCGCGGACACCGAGGTGGACTGGATCGTTCCAGATCATCAGCGGCGCGTTCCGCGGCAACACGCCGGCCTCGTCTTCGAAGGAGATCTTGCCGTGCAGCTCGTTGACGATGGGTGTGCCAAGCTCGAGGCGACTGGTCCACTCGGGCAGCATCGGCCCAGCGGCAAGCACGAACGCTCGACCGTCGATGCGTCGTCCAGATGCCAGCCGGACTGCCACCGACAGGTGGCCCTGGTCGCTCACGCCAATGACTTCATCCGACACGAGCTCGACACCATGCGCCTGCGCGCGATCGAGCAGGTAGCGCCCGAGCTTCGCGGCATTCAGGAAGCCGGCGCGACGGACGTGGAGCATCGCGACGACGCGGTCGGTGAGGAACGGATAACGCTCGCGGATGGCATCCCCACTATCAACGAAGTCCGCGGTGGCGCTCACGTGCGTCCCCAGGCGATTGGCTTCGTTCGCATCAGCGGTGAGAAAGACGTAGCCACGGCGATTGAGCTCGAAGGCGAGTCCGCTCTCCGCGTCCAGTGCCTCCAGCAGATCGATGCTGCGGTTCATGAACCGCGACATCGTGTCGTCGGGACCAGGCCAGTAATTCCGATAGGCTTCCGTCCCCTTGCTGCTCGTCAGCGACAGCGGCTCTCGCGGATCGACAATCACCACATGCGGGACGCCTTCCCGTACGGCGAACTGATAGGCAGCGGCAACACCCGCCATGCCTGCGCCTCCGATGACGACGTCGGCGGTGCGACCCATAGCACGAGCAGATTAGCCCAACCACCTGTGCTAGTGTGCCGAGTCATGTGGCAATCCTGTGCGCTCGTCTTCATCGCCAGTGCCTGTACGCTCGTCATCGAGCTGATCGCCGGCCGCATCATGGCTCCCTACGTCGGCGTCTCGCTCTACACGTGGACCAGCATCATCGGCATCGTGCTCGCCGGCATGTCGGTGGGCAACTATCTCGGCGGCGTCGTCGCCGACCGGCAGGCCTCGCCGCGCACGCTTGGGGTCATCTTCCTCGCCGGCAGCGTAGCGTGTCTGCTGATCCTGGTCATCACCGACATCGTCACCGGCCAGGCGTTCCGGTTGTCGGTACTGCCGCGGATCGTGGTCTACACAACGGCAATCTTCCTGCTACCGAGCCTCGTGCTCGGCATGGTGTCGCCGCTCGTGGTGAAGCTGGCGCTCGCCGATCTTCAGCGCACCGGCAACACGGTCGGCACCATTTACGCGTTCTCGACCGCTGGATCGATCGTCGGCACGTTTCTGACCGGGTTCTGGCTCATTGCCTGGCTCGGCACGCGCAGCATCGTGTGGATCGTGGCTGGCGTCCTGCTCCTGACCGGGCTGGCTGTCGGTCAGTTCCATCGGTCGCGAGGCCTCGGCCGCCTCGCCGCGGGACTGCTCGCGCCGGTGCTGGCGCTCCTGACGTTCGCCGTCGTTCGGGTGGGATGGACTGCCGGCAAATATCGCGCGCCGTGCGACGTTGAATCGAACTACTACTGCATCAAGATCAACGAGACGTTTGAGGATGGGCGGCCGGCGCGTGCGCTGATGCTCGACCGGCTGATTCACAGCTTCGTGGTGCTCGACGACCCGACGGCACTCGGCTACGGGTACGAACGGGCATACGCGGACCTGATCAAGACCTACCTGTCCGGCAGGCAGCAGATCAACACGCTGTTCATCGGCGGCGGGGGCTACTCATTCCCGCGCTACGTCGAGGCGACGTATCCCGGCGCGGCGGTAGACGTGATCGAGATCGATCCGGCGGTCACCAAGGTCGCCCACAATCAGCTCGGGCTCGGCGACAAGACACGCATCCGATCCTTCAACGAGGATGCTCGGACGTTTCTGCTCGAATGGACCGATCCGCAGCAGTACGACGTGGTGTTCGGTGACGCCTTCAACGATCTGTCGATTCCCTACCATCTGACCACCGTCGAGTTCAACCGCATCGTCGAGCAGCGGATCAAGCCCGACGGGATCTATCTGGTGAACGTGATCGACAAGTTCGAGGACGGCGAGTTTCTCAAGGCCTACGGCAACGGGTTGCGCGCTGTCTTTCCGCACGTCTACATCTTTGGCCGCGGCTCAGAGTTCCTGCCCTTCGATCGCAACACCTACGTGCTGATGGCGAGCCGCCAGCCGCTGAATCGCGCGGCGTTTGAGGCGGTGACCTCTGCAGACAGCGTCGTCAATCGAACCACGGCACTCGACGAGGAAAAGCTGAACGCGTATCTGAAGTCCGGCCGCGCGCTGACGTTAACCGATGATTTCGCACCGGTGGACCAACTGTTGGCAAGGCTGTTTATCGAGCGCGGGAACTAGCTTCTGCGAAGGTGTTCAATGCGTCGCTACTTAGCACCCGGGCGGCGCTGACCGATTGCATACAGAAACGACGCCGTCCTCACGAAGATCTGTCCCTCCGATACCGCCGGTGAGCTGAGCGTGTAATCTCCGAGATCGTTTTCCGCAAGCAGCACGTACTTGGGACCAGCCTGGATGACGCTCGTGACCCCGTCTTCGTCGGTGATGTAGATCTTCCCGTCGGCCAGCACTGCGGAGCCGCTGTAGGTCGCGTTGCGCAGACGCTGCGGACCGTAGACGGTCTTGCCTGTCTTCGCGTCCAGGCAATACATGATGCCGCGGTCGTTGATCGAGTAGAGATACGTCCCATCGCTGACCGGTGTGGGCACGTCGGGTCCGTTGTTGAAGGACCACAGCACGTGCGTGCTGGTCACGTCGCCTTTGCCGCCTGGCTTCAATGCGAGCAGCGGTCGCTCGCGCGACGGCGCGAAGATCAGGTCGCCATGTACGACCGGTGAGGCGACGATGCGGTAGCTGCCATCGTTGCGCGGATTCAGTCCGTCGGCTCGCCACAGTTCTTTTCCGCTCGCGGGATCGTGGCCGGTCACGACATCGCCGCCGGTGATCACGATCTCTGTGGCACCGCCGTAACGTAGGAGCGCCGGCGTCGTGTACGCATCAGGCGACTCGAACCGCGCATTGGTCATCCGGTTGACGCGCCACACGGTTTTACCCGTCGCCTTATCGATACGCAGGATGTACGACGGGTCGTCAGTGTGCATACCGTGCAGGACCTGCACGTAGAGCGCCTCGTCATGCAGCAGCGGCGACGAGGCATAGCCCCACTGGAGACCGAAGCGCCCGTACTCCTGCTGGATGTTCCGGCTCCACAGCTCCTTGCCCTCGAAGTCGAAGGCTTTCAGCACGCCGGTGCCCGTGATCACCCAGACCGTACGGCCGTCGGTCACCGGCGATGGTGACGACATCTGCTGCTTCATCATGCGACGATTGCCGCCGCCGAGCGGCCGCTTCCATCGCACCGTGCCGCGCGTGCGGTCCACGGCCCACAACGACAGCTCACTGCCCTCTCCAACGTTCAGGAACACGTGGTCGCCCCACACGATGGGCGTCGCGCCGGAGCGCTCGGGCACGGCGAGCTTCCACGTGATGTTCTCCGCGGTGGACCAGCGGACGGGCACGCCCTTCTCGCCGCTGACGCCGTTCAGCAGCGGACCGCGCCACTGCGGCCAATGCTCGGCCGACACTGAGACCCTGATGGAGAGAACCGCAAGCAGGACACAGACGAAGCGATTGGTCATGGATTATTCCGAACGAAGGGATGAGAGCAGTGGTGCGCGAGTCGCGGCGTTCATCGCCACGATCGAGGAAATGAGTCCGGTGACGAAGACGCCGAACAGCAGCAACAGGCCGCCGCTCGTGAGCGGCAGGCGCCCGCCACGTTCGAGAATCGCCGGGGCAATCGCCAGTCCTGCGCACATCGCGCCCGCCAGCAAGCCACAGCCGAGCAGCAGCACATTCTCCGCCACCACCATCGTCAGCACGTGACCGCTGCGGAAGCCGACCGCACCAAGCAGCGCCAGCTCGCGACGCCGTTCGAGCACGTTCCGCAGCAGCACGGTCGCCAGGCCGATGGTGCCGAGCACGAGACCGAGCCCGCCGAGTGCCTGGAACGTCGAGAGGTACGTGTTCTCGACCCGATGGAACTGGGCGAGACGCTCGGTCGTTCTGGTCGCGTCAGCCCCATGATCGGCCATCGCATCCTCGAGTCGGGCCGCCACCGCGGATGCCTGCGCGGCCGGCGCCTCGACGAGCATCACGCGATAGCCCTGCTGATCGGGAAACAGCGTGATGAAGTTGGCCTGCGACATCAGGAGCTCGCCCTGAAAGAGGCTGTCGCGCAATGCAGCCACCAACCGGAGCCGAATGTCTTTCCCGCCCCGTCGGATTACGACGTCCTCACCAACCGCCTTGTGCAGGACGTAGGTCATGGAGTTGGCGTCGCCGATGACCGGGATGGCCCCATCGGCCTCGTTGCGGGTCAACAGTAGCCACGGATTCGCGCGCTCCGCATCGGTGGACGCACGGGCTGACTGAAACGCAAACCGGCCCTTGGCGAGAAACGCATCGGTCGGCGCCAGGATTCTCGGATTCCTCGGCTCGTACAAATTCAAGCAGCTGGCATCGTCTCCTGGCAGCAGCCGGAACGGCTCGAAGGTGATCGACGAGTCGAGATCGAAGAGGTTCATCGCATCCCGTCCAGCGCGGCTGTTGACGTCGCTGACGAGTGGCAGGAGGGTTTCCAGGAAGACACTGTATCCTCCGACGCCCGAATGAGGACCGGTGTCGTCCGTCGTCTCTGCACGGCGGAAGGCATCGACCGAGATGAGGATGAATGTGGCGGACGCGATCACTGCCATCGACAACACGCTGCGTCCTGGACGATACCGAGCGTAGCGGAAGCCAAGGCGAGACACGGGCTGCCAGCCACTGCCGTCGAGCGCGCTCGGACCGTTCCGCCGCAGCCCCAACGAAAACAGGCACAGTGACGCGACGAGCAGCGCCGAGCCCGCGCCGAAGAACGCACCCTCGCGTGCGATCCATCCACCGCCGCCGCCCACAAGAAGTACGATGCCGATCACAATCAGACCGGCGGTCACTGCCTGGACGCCGTAGCGGCGGGTCTTTAGACCCGCCGGCAGATCCTCGGCAGCCGCAATCTCACCTGCCAGCAGACTGCGCTCCGAGATACGGCCAAGCGAACGCAGCGTCCACCAGATGCACGCGACGGCGGCTATGACGCCGCCCACAGCTCCCGCAACGAGAGACGCTTTAGTGACGTGCAGCGTGAGCGACGTCGTGCCCACGGCATCGACCCACCACGTACGAAGGCCGTACATGATCACCGAGGCATACGCCAGCGCACCAAGCACGCCGAGCGCACCTCCCACGGCGGCGAGCAGCAGTCCTTCCGCGAGAAAGAGACGCCTGACCTTCGCCGGGCCGAAGCCAACGGCTCGAAGCAGTCCGACCTCACGCACCCGGTGCTCGACCCCGAGCTTGAAGAACAGCGCGGCGAGCACGAGTGCCGAGACGACCAGGAAGAAGCTGAAGTAGACGAAGTACTCGCCAAAGTCTGTCGCGCCACGCGACGCCGCAAGACTCTGTGCCCTGACGTTGCTCACCGTCAGCCCGAGCGCCACCGGATCGATCACCGCTCGCAGCTTCGGCAGGAATTCGGCTGCCAGCCGATCGGGAGACACATTCTCCGCGCCACGCAGTCGAATCGAGGTCAGCTCGCCATAGCGCGACCGCCACAACTTCTGACCCGCTTCGAGACTGACAAACGCCTTGGGTGTCGTCCGGTACTGTTCCCAGAAACGCTCGTCCTGCGGCCGAACACGACGGAGGTCTACCGGGAACGGCGGATCCCACGATTCAATCGTCGGCGAATCGCTCAGCCCGGGAAACGTCGGCGCCATGTCACGATCCCCGGCACTAAGCGGGACGACGTTCGCGACACGGAACATCGCCATGCGCGTCACGATCTGCCCTTCCTCGTAGAGGTAGTACTCGATCGTGAGCGCGTCGCCCGGCTTGGCATTCAGATCTTTCGCCGCCCAGTCTGTGAGAACGATGTCGTTCGGATCGTTTGGCACGATCGGGTCGTTCAGAGGCTGGCTCGCCGAAGCCGTCGGCGAAGGCGGGTTCGACCGACCCAACGCCGCCACGAGTGAGTACGGAACCTCACGATCTCCGACGCGCATCGTGTTGGCGAGATACGTGAACATCGGCTGGGCATTCAGCCCAGTTCCTTCGAGCGCCTTTCTGACGGCCGTCGCGCGCGGATCGTCGAGCAGGCCGGCATCTGCGCCGACCGACAGGGCTGGTGCTCCGCCCGTCAGAGCTTTTGTATTGAGACCGACGTCTTCGAGCTGCGCGCTGGTTCGAATCGCCTGCTCAATCAGCGCCGTCGCATCGTCGGCAGCATCTGTGGACGAGGCGAGCAACGTGTTGACGCGCCCTTCGACTGACAGGTCCTGTTGCAACCGGGATAGCGGGACGAACACGGCTCGCACTTCGCCTTGCTGTGCGTCCAACGCAAATTCGCCGAGCAGATTGTCGGGAAGAATGCGGCGGACCGTCAGCCGCAGCGTACGGCCGACGTCGTCGCGCCGTCCGTGCAGAGCCTCGAGTGGAACGTCGGTTGGCCGCTGCACGCGAACGAGGATCACGCTGTCGGCGGCAGCGCCAATCTGCGAGGCCAGCGCAGGGCTCACATAGGCATCTCGATCGGGCGGCCCCGAGACCTCGTTGACTCCGTGAAAGCGCCAGAATCGATCGTCAACGCCATAGACGCGAACCTGTCCGGCCTTGCGTCCCGTCTGCTGGACGCTGACCATCGCGTTCGCCATGACAAGCGGGACGACGTTCGACAGCAGGCGCGCAGCTTCGGGACGCTTCTGCAGGTCTGCGGCCAGCTGTTCGCGAAAGAGTCCCGCTGACGCGACCAGGTAGTCTGTCTTGCCCAGGCGGCCGACGACGAGATCGCGAAGGCTGCCGCGGACGGAATCGCCGACGAGCAGCGCGCCGGCGAGGACCGCAACTGCCGTCGCCACACCGAACACGACGGCCAGGTGCGTGCGCCAGAAGTACGTCAGTCCGCGGAGGATCAGACCCGACATGTCCTCACGCACCCGCCTGATAGCCGGCCCGCGACTTGACCGTGACGCGCCGGCCTTTCACGCGCACCTCGAGCCGATGCCAGCCGCCAGGCGCCACTCCCGCGGGCGAATAGCTGATCAAATACCGCTGTCTGAACTCATCGAGAATCTTCAGGAATGCTGCCGAGAGGTCTTTCGTGGATTCAATCTTCAGCGTCGCGCCGCCGGTCAGCTCGGTGAGGTCCTCGAGAAACTTCGAGTCTTCGGGGCCGCGCGAGGATACACCGTAGACGACGAAGTCCGACCGCTTTGCCGAGTCCAGCACACGCTCCGGCGTCAACCAGCTCGCGGTGTCGAGACCATCACTGAACACGAGCAGCAGATTCCGTCCGCCATCCTGCGGGTCGAGCATTAACGTCGCGTACGCGCCGTCAACCAGCGCGGTATCTCCCAATGGCTGCACGTCCGTGAGCGCTTCGCGCACGCGAGCGGTTGCGCCGGTCAGACCCTCACGCAGCAGGACCGCGTGACTGAACGTGAGCAGCGCCGTTCGATCCTCGGTCGCGAGCCGATCGAGCACGGTGTGGCCCGCCGTCTGCAGGTGCTTCAACCGTTCGCCGGACACGCTGGCGCTGACATCGAACGCGAGGAACACGTTCAGCGGAATCTGCTGGAAGCTCACCAGGTCGACCGTCTGAAGCACGCCGTTGTCGCGCACTTCGAAGTCGCCGGCGCCGAGTCCGGTGACGACCTTGCCGCGATCGGTCACCAGCGCGTCAACCCGAACGGACTCACGCTTGGCCGAGAACGTCGGCTGCTGGGCAGACTGCGCCACCACACTGCCGAGCAGCACAGCCGCGCTTACCGCAACCAGCTTCATCGTCATTTCGGCAATGCCACTATCCGTTGTCGCAGGTCGTTGAGCAGTCCATCCACGCCTCGCGCTTGCACAATCTCGTATGACCACCAGGGATCCGCTCGTTCCTCGTCGTGAAACGGAATCTGCAGCAGCCGCGTCACGGCCTCGCGCGCGGCTGCCTTGTCGCCGGCCTGATCGGCGACCCGGCTCAGGCCCAACAATGGAGACTGCGCCGTCGGGACAAGCGCTGCCGCCCGTTCATACGACTGGCGGGCCTCCGCGCCATTACCGAGCGCTTCGAATTCGCCTCCCAGGAACAAATGCGTGTAGAACTGGAGGAGGGGTTCGTCGGCCTTCTGGCCCTGTCGCAGCTGTGCAACCGCCTCCTCGTGACGGCCACGCAAGCCGAGCACGCGGCCGAGCCGGATCCTCGCCTCGATGAACCTGGAATTGCGATCCAAGGCGCGCTTGTACAACTGCTCGGCCAGCCGTAGTTCCGCGCCTTCCTCCCGGATGTCGAAATTCACGTCACGCGGCCCCTTCATCGATCGCATCACCGACTGCGTGCGTACACCGGCGAAATACTCGTGGACCGAGGCGACGATGAACAGGACGTCGGGATCGTTGGGGAACAACTCCAAGGCGCGGCTGAACTGATCGATCTCGATGAACCGCGTCCGCAGCATGAAAGCGCACCCCGCCAGATACCATTGGCGCACCGTCGGGTCCGCTCCAGGGTCGGGCCGCGTCTTGAAGGGGGTCTTGCTCTCAGCTGGACGCACGCTCTCGAGCAGACGACGGCCCATATTCCAGTGGCTCACGGTATTGGTCAGCCCGAGCTGCTGCCCGTCGTCGAAGAACAACGTCGCGCCGGCCGGCCCACGGCGGTCAGGACTCCCCTGTCCCGCGCGACGTCCGACCAGCATCTCGACGTCGGCATGCAGCATGGCGCCGCGCTTCAAAATGCCGTTCTCGGGACCCGGACTGGCCCCTGCACTCAGCTGCTTGGCGATCGCTCGCAGACGCCGCAGCTCGCCGACGGCATACAGCACTTGTCGCGAGCGGTTCGTCGCGACTGGCGAGATCTGACGAGTGACCTGACCAGGCCGGGCCGGCTCGCTCACGTAGAAGATCGACACGTCAGGCTCGCGAAGAAGCGAGACGATCGCCAGGACGTCCGCCCATACCGTCCACAGCTCCTCTTGATTCCAGGAGCCGATCAGACGAACGCCATCGTCCAGCGCACCAGGCCGATGCGCGGCCGTCGCATCCAGCCATCGCTCGAGACGCCGGATGCGCGGGCTGACTTCATCACCCTCTGAGAACGGCTGCGCGTTGGCACCTGGTGAGAGTGCGAGCACGAGCCCGACGACGAGAACGACGCTATTTCTCTTCACGGAGACCCGCACTCCGCCACCTCGAGAAGTGGCCATCGAGATACGTGATGCGCGTGAACCCGTGCCGGCGCAGCGCGCGCCCGGCCACGGCAGCGCGCGGCCCGTGACCACAGTAGACCACGAGCTCCGCGTCGGGCGGTATCGCGAGCTCGCCAATCCGCCTCGAGACTCGCCAGAACGGAATGTGCCGCGCGCCTGGCACATGACCATTCGCGAACTCGACACCTGAACGGACGTCGAGTATCACCGGCGGCGCCCCCGCTTCGATGCGGGCGAGGAGCGCCGCGACGCTGATCCGATCCGCTGTCATGTCAGTGCAAGATACGCACGGCCTTGCGGATGAAGGCCGCGTCGCTGAGCTGTCGCAGCATGAAGTCGGCGACGTCGGCGCGCGACATCATCGGCAGCGGCGATTGGGCGCGGATCTCTTCGCCGACGCGATATGCGGCAGTGAGGCGTCCATTGGTCAGCTTTGGTGGCCGAACGATCGTCCAGTCCACGAAGCTGTCTGCCACCGCCGCTTCTTTGATCTCGTGGTCGGCGACCTCGTGACGCAGCAGTGTTGTGGCGAGACGCCTCAGCAGAAAGCCCGCGGCAGCACGACTGTCGCTCACCCCGATGAACGACAAGTAGACCAGCCGCTCGACCGACGCATGCTCCGACGCACGCGCGATCGCGCGCACGCCGTCGATGACGAGCGGATCGTGCGTGAGCGGCGTGCCGACGCCGAGCGTCGAAATCACCGCGGTCTGGCCAGCCACGACTTTGCTGATCGCTTTGGTGTCGCCGAGCTCGCCTTTCACGAGGCGCAGGTTGGCGTGCGCAAGGGGAAGCCTGGCGGTGTCGCGAACGTACGCAGTCACAGTGAATCCGCGAGCCAGTGCCTGCCGGACCACTTCACGGCCGGTCTTGCCCGAGGCTCCGAAAACCAACACCTTCATCCAGTCGCGCGTGCTCCTGAGGGAACGGGCACCGTGGCGGCTGCGATCGCCAGAACAGCCACCACGAGGGCGAGCACATAGAATGCCACGGCATACGAGCCGGTGGCGTCGCTCCACAAGGCGAGAAACAACGGCCCGACTGCGGACGCGACGACGGTCATCGCCTGCGCCGCTCCCTGGATTCGTCCCAGATGTATGCGGCCGTAGGCCCGGCCCCAGAAACTGAAGAACACCACCATGATGAAGCCGCCGGCCACACCCATCGCGACCGCCTGCGCCATCACCTGCGCAACCGTCGTCACATGAGCGAGCGCAGCCAACCCACCGGCAAGCACCAGCAGCGCCGTCACCAGGATCGTTCGCAGCGACGTGCGCCCAGCGAGCGCACCGGCGGCGAAGTTGCCAAGCAGCCCGGTAATCGCCGTGACGGCGAGCGCTTGATAGTAGATGTCGGGCGTGAACCCGCGCTCCACGAGAATCGATTCGTTCAGGAGACCGATGCCGGAGGCCACGAGTCCGTAGATCGAGCTGGCGAGCGCGAACACCCAGAACGCGGGCGATCGCAGCGCCTCGCCCAACGTGGCTTGCACGCCGGAGATCTCGACGTCGTCCCGTGTCACGCCGCCGCCGTCAACTTCGAGGCCAATCGCCTCCGGCGTCGAGCGATCGAAGAGCCAGGCAATCGGCGCCAGCCCGAACACGAGGGCGAGTCCGATCGCCCCCCACGCCATGCGCCACCCTGACGACTGAACCATCGCGCCAACGAGCGGAAATGCCGTCATGAAGCCGATGCTCATGGCCAGCGCGTAGATCGCCATCGCGAGCGTCAGCCGCCGACGAAACCACTTGCCGATCATGGCGAGACTGACCACCGATAGTGCGCTCTGCCCAAACCCGCGGGTCAACGTCACCGCGACGAGCATCGCCAGCACGCCGCTCGCCTGGCTCATGCCAAGGACGGTGAGGCCCAGCGCCAGCGCCGTGACAGTCAGGACGATGCGACTGCCGGTGCGATCGATGAGTTTGCCGATACCGATGCAGAAGAGCGAGCCGACGAGCGTTGCCACCAAGTTGAGCTGCGCGAAGCTGACTCGGGTGATATCGAGATCGCGGAGCAGCGGTTCGGTAATGAGACCGAGACCCTGTGTGCGGCCGGGGAGCGTGCCGACCATGGCCAGCGTGGACACGCCGAGCACGACCCACCCGTAGTAGAAGCGCGTGCCGCTGACCCGATCGACTTCGACGCCGGCCCGACTCACGAGGATGTCAGTGGTGTCCGACGAGTACGAGGGTTTCGTCGTCTTCGGGTTCTTCGACGGCGACCGCGGCGGTCCGCCCGCCGGGGCGATACGAGCGCGGATGCCGCACACGACTCAACGGGTCGCCCGGTAGCAACGGCGGCCTCGGCAGGAATCCAGGCGTCATCGGCTCGGCCGGCTGCGTCCTCTTCCGCCACTGGAAGAGCGACAGCAGCCACCGGAAGAAACGCACGAGCCAGGCAAACATGCCCCTAGTGTATGCGTCTGACCTGACCCTCGGCCAGTTCGAATCGAATCGGAAATTGCGAGGCCAGCCGCTCACTGTGCGTGACTACGATCAGGATGTTTTGCTGCGTTCGATGAAGATCGAGTAACAACGACGCGACAGCCGAGGCGGAGGCCTGGTCGAGATTGCCCGTGGGTTCGTCACACAAGACGAGGCGCGGCTTGCGCACCAGCGCCCGCGCGATCGCCACGCGCTGCTTCTCACCGCCCGACAGCTCACCGGGGCGGTGATCGAGGCGTGGCGACAAGCCGACCTGTTCGAGCAGCGTTCGCGCGTACTGAACCTCGTCGTGGCCGTTGCGCGGTGCCACGAGCGTCGGCACGAGCACGTTCTCGAGCACCGTGCACTGCGGCAGCAGGCAATGATCCTGAAACACGAATCCGATCTGCGCATTACGGAAGTCGGCCAGACCACGTGCCGGCAGCAGGAACGGATTCTGTCCGCCGAGGGTGATGTGACCTGTTGACGGTGGCTCGAGCGCACCGAGCATGTACAGCAACGAGCTCTTGCCGCTGCCCGACGGACCGGTGATCGCCGCCGCCTCCCCTGGCGCGAGCGAGAACGTCACGTTCGACAACACCGCGAGCGGACCTCTTGGCGTCGGGTACTGCTTGCCGACGTGTGACACGTCCAGCATCACGCGCTGTCCCGCAAGGCGGCGCCTTTCGCGACGCCAGTGGCTGCCCCGCTCGTCAGCGACTCGTAGGCCTCAATCAGACGATCGGCTGACTGCGCGATCGTGTAGTGCGCGCGAACGCCCTCGTACGCTGCGCGACCGAGCCGATCGCGCAGCGCCGGGTCAGCCCACAGCGAATACAGCCCGCTCGCCAGCGCCTCGGAGTCGTCCTGATCGACGAGCACGCCGCCGCCCGTTCTCCCGACAACTTCGATGAAGGCCCCCCGCCGCGGTTGAACCACGGGCACACCGCTGGCCATGGCTTCCAGCAGGAACATGCCCTTCGGCTCGTCATACGTCGCGGGCACCGACAACACATCGAGGTCACGCAGGAACGCGCGCTTCCCTGCCCGATCGATCTCGCCGTGGTAGGTCATCTCGTCTTGAAGACCCGCGTCCGCCAGCGCTTCGCGCGCGGACTCCAGATACGGCTGCTGGTCGGGGGCCATGTAACCGGCGACGTCGAGCCGTGCCGGCGCGCCGTTCATCTGCCTGCGCAAGCGCACGTACGCCTCGGCCAGCAGTCGCAGTCCCTTCTCCGGTGCGATGCGCGCCAGATACCCAACACGGAACGTCCCTGGCTTGTTGACCCGTGGCGAGTACCCATCCATCGCAATGCCGAGCGGCACGACGGAGATGCGCTCGCTGGGAATCTGGAGGAACGACGACATATACCGCGCGCAGTAGTCGCTCACCGCAATGAAACGATCGACGTCGCGAACCTGCCGGCGAATCAACGCCAGCGCCTGCTCGCGATACGGCGCGACGAGCGAATCGATGAACAGCTCTTCTCCCTGCAGCGTCACGCACACCGGACGCCCGATCGCACGCCTGAGGGGCGCGGCCATCGAGATCAGCAGCGAGTTCGGCAGGTTGATGACGTCGGGCGCTGGCTCGTCCTTCGTCCAGTCCACGAGCTTGTCGAATTCCTTGCGCAGCACGCCGTTCTCACCCTGCAGCATCGAGATCGTCATCTCGCCCAAGAAGCGTGCGTCTGGCGATATGCCCCGCCCGGAGAGCATGTTAATCATGCGCGGCGAATCCCAGAGCCGATCGAGAAAGCGCGGGAGCCTCCGGAACAGCGACGAGTGCTGCTGCAGGTACACACTGATGCCGCCAAAGAGGACTTCGCCGCGACTGACGTTGGGATCGTCAGTGAGCGTTGGCGTGTAGACGGGGACGAGCGTGACGTCGTGGCCGCGGGCGATGAGCTCGATTGCCAGCGCATTGTCGCGCAGGCAGCTGCCGCAATACATCCCGGCGGCACCCGCGGTGATCGAGAGAATCCTCATGAATGCTCAATGCGCAATGTTCAATGCCGAATGCTCAATGCTCAACGAAACACTATCAACCTCGCGTCGGGCATTGCGCATTGGGCATTGTGCCTTGATGGCTTCGTCAGCTCAGGGGCGCGGATTGAAAGGCGCGCGCCCGGAATAAGAAGTCCACGATATTCCCCTCGTGCGGCTGACGCCAGTTCAGTTGCGTGGTTGGCACGGGGCCGAGATTCAGGCGATCGATGTGCACCGCGTCCAGCAGCCGCCCCCGGAGGGCCTCGTTGCAGGTGACGGCGCTGCAGACCAGGGTCGGCCCGATCGACTCGAGCATCTTCGACTCGGAACATTCCACGACCGTCACGAACGGGAACATGAACTCCTTCTGCGCAATCGCCGCGTCAGGCGAGCTTGCGTGCACCACAGTCGGCAGCAGGTAGTCGGACTTGCCGTTCCGCACGAGACGATCCGCGTCGCGATACTTCGCCGTGACGTCGGTGACGCCGGACCCTTTGAGGTCCGCATCGATCGAGTTCGAGATCGCTTCGGCAACCCCCGGCACCGTAAACGCGGCCAGCGCCGCGTCGGGGTGCTCAGGCGGCAGCGGTCGCACGGCGGCGAGCCGCTGCGCAATCGCGTCAGCAATCTCGCGCGTGTGCCGGCTGGCCCAGATCCCTGAGGTGTTGATGCAGCTGCGTCCGCTGTTGATGAACACGCTCTCGACCATCATGTCGAGATACTGTTCCCAGCGATCGACCTGATCGTCGCCAAGCAGAATCTTGGAGAAGCCGGGGCCATGGGCCTGCACCCGAGGGTTGCCCCGATAGCGATCGACCGTTGGCTGTCCGCCAAAGACGACGCTGCGGGGGCACGCATCGAGCACGGCGGCGCCCACGTCCGCGCCGCCCGGGTAGATTGAGATCGCGCCCTTCGGGATCCCCGCCTCGGCAAACGCCGAGGCCATTCGAAACGGCGTCCACGGTTCCTGCGGGCCCGGCTTCAGCACGAGGCCAATCTGCATCGGGATAATCGGCATCCACAGGGCGTGCACACCCGGCGAGTTCGACGGCAGCACGAGACCGAGCACCGGACTCTGGGCCTGATAACTGATCGGCACACCGCGCTCTTCGCCCTTCCCGGTCGAGAGGACGTCCAGCGACAGGCCGCGCGTCAGCGACTCGAGGATGTTGCGCATCTCGCTGAGCACGAACGCGTTCTTCTTCATGTTGGCGCGGCACATGCGCTCGGGCAGCCCCGTGGACGCCGACTGCGCGTGCGCGAACTCGTCGGCCGTCTGCGTCCCGGTCCCCATCGGCAGCGTGGCGGACATGTACAGCTCGCCTGCCCTGCCGACCCGCGCGATCAGTTCGTCAATCGGGATCTCGCGAAGGACGTCGCGGGCGCGCTGCGCCTTGCGCGCATCGCGCTGAATCAGACCGCCATTAGCCCGGCTCACCCGCGCGATCGGCTCGCCGGTCGAGAAATGGACGACTTCGTCCACTTCCATGCTGTCGTACGCCTCACCCCACCGGACAACTGGCAAATGCAACATGGTCGTGTAATCAGTAGACGCCAACGGTGGTCGTTGAGGCAAAGCCTCGGTACGGCCTGACCCCGCTGACTCCATCCCATGGATACTTCCCGTCCGGCGGTTCCCTTTCACCCTCGTCGCGTTCGAGGAAGCCCGGCATGAAGAATTCCTTGGTGAGCGTCGTCAGCTTCACTCGCCCGGTCTGACCGTATTCGACCAGCTTGTTCTGATCGTCGAAGTCCACAACCTCGACCACCGCGCGCGGCTGGGGCGCGTGGTAGCTGATCTTGTAGTTGTTGTGCAGACCGGAGGGCGCGCTCGGGGCAAGCCCCATCAGTGTGTTGCCATAGGTCGGCGTCATGTAGGCGCCGTCGAGCAGTTCTTCGTGGGCGAAACGGTTCCACTGCGGCGTGAACTCGGTGCCGCCGGAAAAGATGCCCTTGATCCCGATCTTTCCGATCGACGTGCCCATCGACTCGAGCCGCAGGGCCAGTGCCTCGAGAAGCTTCGGCGTTGTAAACATGCACTTGATGTCGTGACCGGCGTGCAGGATCGTCACCGCCTGATCGATGACGTGATCCTTGTAGGCATTCAGGTGGTCGGTCCATCCCTTCTTGATCAACTTGATGACCCACCGGGGATCGAGATCGACGCAGAAGCAGATGCCACCGCGATGCTGGCACAAGTGCTCAACGGCCAGGCGCAGACGACGCGGACCGGACGGACCGAGCATCAACCAGTTGCCACCCTTTGGGAAGTGCTCGTCCGGAAAGGTCGCACTGAAGACCTCGTAGTCGATCAGGAAGTCTTCGCAGTTGATACGCGTCTTCGGAACGCCGGTCGTGCCGCCGGTCTCGAAGACATACACGGGCTTCCCGGCGCATCCCTTCGGCACCCAGCGCTGTACCGGGCCGCCGCGCAGCCACTCGTCTTCGAAGCCGCCGAAGAGTTGCAGGTCAGCAAAGGTGTTCACCCGCTCGCGCGGATCGAAGCCGAGCGTTTTCGCGCGCTCGAGCCAGAACGGACATCCTGTGGCCGGATCGAAGTGCCACGCCACCACCTCGCGGACCCACCGGTCGAGCGCCTCACGCGCCTCCTGGACGCGCGCCGCGGCTGGGGCCGCCACACCAGACTGAGCTCCCTGCATACGCTCGAAGTATAGTGGCGGACGCGCGTCTGACGGAATGGTTGGCGGTTGGTGGTAAGTGGTTGGTGGTCACCAACCGTATAGAGGCTGTGATGACGTCGATCGATTCGAGCACGACCGTCGTGCGGCTCACGCCGCTGCAGTGGGTGATCTGCGCGATTGCCGCCCTCGGGTTCGCCTTCGACAGCTACGAGCTGCTGATGCTGCCGCTGATCGTCAGGCCGGCGCTGTCGGAGCTGCTTGGCGTGGCGCCCAACAGCCTCGTGGTCAACGACTGGGTTGGCTACATGCAGTACGTGCCCGCGGTCGCGGGCGGCATCTTCGGGCTGCTCGGGGGGTACCTCACGGATCTCTTGGGTCGCCGGCGCGTGCTGGTCTGGAGCATCCTGCTTTACGGCTTCTCTGCACTCGCGGCGGGTTTCTCCACGTCGGTCGGGTGGCTGCTCTTCTGGCGTTGCTGCACCTTTGTTGGCGTGTGCGTCGAGTTCGTCGCCGCCGTTGCATGGCTCGCCGAGCTCTTTCCCAACAGCGCGCAGCGCGAGCGCGTGATCGGCTACACACAGGCCTTTGCCTCGTTCGGTGGCGTGATGGCGGCCGGGGCCTATTACTGGATCGTCAGCAACGCGGACTCACTGCCAGCAGTGCTGGGCGGACATGAAGCCTGGAGATACACGCTGATGTCCGGTCTCGCGCCGGCTCTCCCCTTGATGATCATTCGCCCGTTCCTGCCCGAGTCTCCGATCTGGGAGCAGCGTAAGCGCGAAGGCACACTCAAGCGTCCCAGCTTTGGCGAGCTGTTCGCGCCGCGGTTCCGGCGCACCACGATCGTGACGACGGTGATGATGGCCGCTGTCTACGGCGCAGCCTTCGGCGCCATTCAACAGATGCCCCGCGTCGTCCCCGGTCTGGAGGAAGTCCGAGCGCTGCCTCGCACTGCGCAGGAGCAAACCATCAGCGTCACTCAGACCTACCAGGAGGTCGGTGGCATGGCGGGCCGCGTCGCACTCGCGTTCCTCGCGGCCATCATCATCGGGCGCCGCCGGCTGATTTGGCTCTTCCAGATTCCAGGGTTCTTCGTGTTGCCCGCGGTGTTCTTTCTCACGCCGGTCGAAGGCCTCACCTGGGCTCGATGGGGGATCTTCCTCGTCGGCTTCTTCACCGTGTCGCAAATGAGCTTCTGGGGAAACTATCTGCCGCGCGTCTATCCCGTGTATCTCCGCGGCACGGGTGAGAGCTTCGCGGCGAATGTCGGCGGACGCATGATCGGCACGTTTGGCGCGCTGGCGACGACGTCGCTGGTCAGCGAGATGCCGGGTGCATCGGTGCCGATCAAGCTCGCCTACGCCGGCGCGCTCGTGGGCACTGCGGCCTATGTCATCGGCTTGATTGCCAGCTTCTGGCTGCCCGAGCCGCAGACCAACGATCTTCCGGACTAATACGAGATCCGCATCGTCGGCCATGCCGGACCGAGGCCTATCATCGCTGTGATGTAGCTGGCGAGGAAGCCGACGACGATGGCGATCACGACAACGACGACGGTGTAGCCGACTGCCTTGTCCGCGGGGCTCTTCATCACGCGCATCAGCCCGAGATAGAGCAGATACAACGCGTACAACGCGCCAATAAACGAAATCAGGCTGCCAATGTACGGGATGATCTGCGCGATTCCCGCGAGCCACGCTGGGGTCGGCGCATACGCCGCGACCTTGGCGGCGCCCGCGCTGTTCTTGGGCGCACCGAACGTGGGCGCGAGCGCATCGATGATCGTCGCAAGGACGACCACTCCGACGAGCGCGATGATTAGCCCCATGATCGCGACGCGCAACGCGAACACGATACCGAGGCCGACGAAAATCGTCCCAAGCAATGAACCAATGGCGCTGAGCGCGGCCAGCGGCAGCGCATAACCCGTGATCAACTCGCCCAGTGTGGCGCGCTCACCGGCAATGACCGACCATTCCGCGTCTGGTGACAGGCAGAGTCTCGTGGCACGCTCAACGATGTTCATCGGCAGCCTCGCTGATCGGAAGCCTGCCTCGCCGAAGCCGCGGGCGAAGGCGGGGGCGACAGGTGGACAGACTATACTTCGCGCCGGAGGCCGGCTGATACAGATATGCCCAAGAACCCGACGAAGACTTCGCGGCACGAGAACGGATCCTCGCGGCGAGCGTTCATAGGCACTGTCGCAGGCGCCGGCCTCGGCGTCGCCGCCGGCGCACCGGAGATTCTGCTCTCGGCGCAAGCGGCACAGGCCACGCCTGCGGCGCCCGTTCCGGCGCAGGATCTGAATCTCGTCAACGGCCGCATCCACACCTTGGACGCGCGGAACTCGGTGGTCAGCGCAGTGGCCATTCGCAACGGCCGCATCGCCAGCGCCGGCAACAACGCGCCGCCACGCACGGCCAACACGCGCGTCATCGATCTCCGCGGTCGCACCGTGGTGCCCGGGCTCATCGAGGCGCACGTGCACATCGTGAGCCTGGCCAATCGGCCTGGATATCACACGATTCTCGAAAACACGACGTCGATTCGCGAGATTCAACAAGCACTCGCCGCACGGCGGAAAATCGTGCCTGAAGGCCAGTGGATCACGTCGATGGGCGGCTGGCACCCGAACCAGTGGGCCGAGCATCGGCACCCGACGTTGAAGGAACTCGACGAGGCCGTGCCCGATCGTCCGGTGCTGCTCTACGAGCGGTTCACCGGTCCGGCGGTGACCAACAGCGCGGGCAAGAAGATCTTCGATGCGCTGGACGCGGGCGCGCCGGTCCATCCCGAGATCAAGAAGGTCGCAGTCGCCGACAACGGTGCCATCGCTGCGGCAGGTTTCGCGGGCGGCGGTCCAGCCGCCAGCGCGCTGTTCCATCTGCGCCGGATGCAAACGTTCGAGGACAAGAAGCGCAGCACCATCGATGCGATGGCGTATTCAGCGGCGGTGGGCTTGACGGCTCACCTCGATGAAGTGCTCTTCCCCACACCTGGACCACTGCATCCGAATCAGATTCTGTCCAACCTCGATCAGTACCGGATGTACGACAGCTGGCTCGCGCTGCACCGCGAGGGCAAGACGAGTGTCCGCCTGCAGATGAATTTTCTGCAGAACCAGAACGACCCGGCACTCCCGGAGCTGAAAGAGCGCCTGAGGAATTCGTTCCAGTTCTTCGGCGACGACATGATGATGACCGGCTCCATCGGCGAGTGGGCCGCTCCGTTGGGCGCCGGCGCAGTGTGGCGCGAGGCGCAGCGGCTGGTCGCCGAAGCCGGGTGGCGGAATGAGAACAGCGTGCAGAACCTGGCCGGTCTGCAGCAGGTGGTCGACGCCTACGAGGCGGTCAACAAGCAGTACGACATCACCAAGCTGCGCTGGATGGTGCACCACGTCCCCGAAGTCACGACGGACTTGCTCAATCGCCTGAAGGCGATGGGATGCGGCGTACAGATGGGGGCATTCCGCTGGGTCACATCCACCGATCCCAAGGTCATCGTCGGCCCGCCGTTCCGGACGATTGTGGACAACGGCATTCAAGCCGGCATTCACGGCGACGGCGTCCACATCGCGCCGCTCAATCCGTGGCTGCACATCTACTTTGCCGTGACCGGCGTCAACTCGTTCGGCGCGCCAGTGAATGGCAACCAGCTGCTGACGCGTGAGGAGGCGCTCCGCTATTTCACCCGCGGCAACAGCTGGTTCCTGCGCATGGAGGACAAGATCGGCTCACTCGAGCCCGGCAAGCTCGCCGATCTCGTCGTTCTTGATCGCGATTACTTCACCGTGCCGGATGTTCAGATCAAACAGATCAAGTCGCTGATGACAATCGTGGACGGCAAGATTGTTCACGGTTCGCTCTAGACGACGTAGAGCGCACGCTTCAGCGTGCGCGGACGCGACGTCCGCGGAGGCTAAAGCCTCCGCTCTACGATTTGAGATCTATCGACGTTGACCAATCGCAAAAACGTGGTCGTCGGTGCGAATGAAGATCTGACCGTTTGAGATCGCCGGCGAGGCGATGGCGCGTTCGCCGACATCATTGCGCGCGAGGACCGTCGGCGTTCGGCCAGCCTGCATGACGATCGTTTCGCCGTTCTCGCTGACGAAGTAGACCTTGCCGTCAGCCGCGACCGGCGACGCGGAAAACACGCCCTCGACTCGTTGCTGCGATACACGCTGGCCGGTCTCCGCCTCCACAACGGTCACGGCCCCGACGTCGGTCGCCATGTAAATCAATCCTTCATGGAACACCAGTGACGAGATGTACGGCGCTCCCGTCGGCGACTCCCACACGACGTGCGATTTGGTGATGTCGCCGCGACCACCTGGCCGGATCGCCATGTACGGGCTGCTGCGATAGCCGCGGCTCATATAGATCACGCCGTCGTGGAAGACTGGCATCGGAATCGGAAAGCGATTCGTGCCGCCGGTGTACCAGAGCAACGTGCCGGTGCGCGGATCGTACGCATCGACGCGCTCGCTGGAGTTCACGATCAGCTCGGGACCAGACGATGTGTTCACCACGAGCGGGGTGCTGTAGGACATGCGGCCCTTGCCGCGATCGGCTCGCCAGACCTGCTTGCCGGTGCGTTTATCGACCGCCAGCAGATACGCCGCCGGCTCGTGATCGCACAACAGGATCAGCGTGTCGCCAAACAGCGTCGGCGAGCTGCTGTGTCCCCAGTTGACGTTGAACGGCGAGATCTCGGTCCCGAGATGGCGCTGCCACACGACCTTGCCGCCCATGTCGAGCGCGACGAGCTGGCCCGTGCCGAACCACGCGTAGACCATCTGTCCGTCGCTGACCGGACTCGGCGAGGCAAGGTTGTGCTTGTCGTGGACGCCTGGCATCTGACCCTGCGCCTCGACGCGGTACTGCCACAGCCGGCGCCCGTCGGCGCGGTGAAAGGCCTCGACCAGAAACTCCGTCCGTGCCTGCGCGAGCGCCGTCGCGCGCGTTCCGCCGAGCGCGCGCTCACCCGCTTCAGCGGCGTTCCCGCCCTGCACCAGCCGTGGATGATTCCCAGGCTGTCGAAGACCAGCGCCGAGCTGCGACGTCACGAACACGCGATCGCCCACGACGATCGGCGTCGAGACGCCGAGTCCTCCAATCGGCGCCTTCCACGCCACGTTGTCCGTGGCGCTCCACCGCACTGGCAGACCGGTCTCCGCCGTCGTGCCGGTGCCGCTCGGCCCGCGCCACTGCGGCCAATCGGCCGCGGCCAGCGAACCACCGGCGAGGTAAACCAGGATGAATGCGAGTCGTATACGACGTGACATGCCGTGTGCCTCCGCGTCACCGAATATACTGCCGGCGATGCGTCGCGTACGTACTCGCCTCCTCGTCGGCTCGCTGATTGTGCTCGCGTTGAGCACGCTGATCGACGCGCAGGACTCAGCCACGGCGGCCAGGAACTGGCATCAATGGCGCGGGCCGCATGCCACTGGCGTGTCACCCACGGCCAATCCGCCGCTCGAGTGGAGCGAGACGAAGAACGTCCGCTGGAAGGTCGAGATTCCCGGCCGCGGCTCCTCGTCACCGGTGGTCTGGGGTGATCGCCTGTTTGTGCTGACCGCCGTTCCGGTCGGCATCCAGGGCGACGCACAGCACACCCCGCGCGGAGGCCTGACGCCTCGCGGCATGCACCGCTTCATGGTGATGGCGATCGATCGCAAGACCGGCAAGACGCTCTGGGAGCGGGTCGCGCGTGAGCAGGAGCCGCACGAAGCGTCGCACACCGACAACGGCACGTGGGCGTCGGGCTCGCCGATCACCGACGGCGAGCGCGTCTACGCCTACTTCGAGTCGTTCGGCCTCTACGCGTTCGACATGAACGGCACGCTGCTCTGGGAGAAGGATCTCGGCGACAAGAAGATGCGCAACGCCTTCGGCGAAGGCTCGACGCCGGCGCTGCACGGGAACACGCTCGTGGTCGTCTGGGATCACCTCGGTGGCGAGTCGTTCGTCGTCGCGCTCGACAAGCGCGATGGCAAGGAGCTGTGGCGCACGGCGCGCAAGGAGATCGACACCTGGGCGACCCCGCTCGTCCTGGAGGTGAACGGCCGCGCCCAGGCGATCGTGCCAGCGATGGAGCGCGTGCGGAGCTACGACCTCGAAACGGGCAACGTCGTGTGGGAGAGCGACGGCCTGACGATGAACGCGATACCGTCGCCAGTCCATAGCGACGGACTCGTGTTCCTGATGAGCGGGTTCCGCGGCAACGATCTGAAAGCGATCCGCGTCGCGGACGCAAAAGGCAACATCGACGGCACCGGAGCCATCGTGTGGACGCTCGATCGCGACACGCCGTACGTCCCGTCACCGGTACTGACTGACGGCGTGCTCTATTTCCTCAAGTCCAACAACGGCATCGTGTCAGCGCTCGACGCCAAGACCGGCAAGCCGCACTACCAGAATCAGCGTCTCGACAGCGTGCCGAACGTCTTTGCCTCCCCGGTCGCGGCGCGCGGCCGCGTGTACTTCCCCGGACGCGAAGGCACCACGATCGTCATCAAATCTGGGCCGACATACGAGGTGCTGGCGAAGAACACCCTCGACGATGGGTTCGACGCGTCGCCGGCGCTCGTTGACAATGAGATCTTCCTGCGCGGCTACAAATACCTCTACGCGATTGCACAGCCGTAGGGCTTCCCCGCCTCAGCGCGCGAATCTTCGGAGAACCCGCAACTTACTCGACAGCGCATCGCCACCGGCTCGCAGCGCGGTCGCACTCGTCCTCGTCGTGACAATGATGTCCTGCACCAGACGACCTTCCCCGCTGACGTTCAAAGATCCCGGTCCCCGTGCACGAGGTCACGCGCAGACCACCGCTCCACGTTCCCTGATAGTCGGGCACGACGCGCACGACCTGTTGCCCTTGCCGCCCGCCGGCCACCACGTAGATCGTGGCCCGGCCGTTCGCGACGCCAGTCACGAGGCTGCGGTCGTCACCGTCGCCACGCCCGGCGCGTCCGACAGCCAGCCGGATGTGATGGATCGAGTCTGTCCGCCAGACAGTGTTTCGTTTCCCGAAGCCTGTGCCGTTTGTCCCATACGAACCGGCGCTGGGACGGTGACGGCAACGGTCGTTGTCGTCCCCGACGGCGACGTGTTGGGCCCTGAGGACCCCTCGTCACCGCCGCATCCAACCACGGTCGCCAGCAGTACCAGTGGACGAAGATGTCGCATGCGCCCCTCCACACGAGTCAACGCGGAAGAGCTTGTTTTCGAACAGATCGGGTTAGCCGAATCGGCCGGTCACGGCGATGAACGCCGATCCGAAATGTTCAACCGACAGCTCGAGACCGTACGACTCCGTCCAGCGTGCGACATCCTCCCGATCGATGTAGCGCTTGTAGATCTCGAAGCGAGACCCGTCGTTCAGACGTCGCTCCTGCCGCTCGATCTTCGCGTTGAAACGCGCGCGCTCGACGCTGTACGCGGAGTCGAGAATCAGAAATCGGCCTCCGGCATCGAGCATCGCGTGCAGCCGCTCGAACAGCACGTGCTCGTGCTCCTCGGTGAGATGGCTGATCAGGAACCCGATGAGCGCCGAGTCGAACGCGTGTTGACCAAAGGTGTGCTCGAACACGTCGCCCTGAACGATCGTCGCCCGGTCAGTGGCATCGAGCTCGCCGATCCTCGTCCGGCACCTGGCGAGCATTCGCGGCGACTGATCGACGACCGTGATGCTCGAGCAGCGCGCGACGTAATGCGGCAGCCAGTGTCCCGTCCCACAGGCGAGATCGACGAACCGTCCGTGCCCGAAGCGTTCGACGATGCCGGTCAGGAGAACCGCTTCGCGACGGAAGAGATCCGGATCGGGAATCGACGCCGTTCCGGTGCCCTTGATGTAGGCGTCCTCGTACTCTGACGCGCGCTCGTCGTAATATCGAAACATGCTGCGGCGAAGGTCGGCCTCCATCGATTGTCAGAGTATACGGTTCCGTAACCTGGCCGTTGTCGTCCTCGTTTTCCTCGTCGCCCGCGCTGACGCGCAGGACCGGCCGTTGCCGGACCCGGCGACGTTTCTTCCCGAGGTCAAGAAACGTCTGCAGACCGATCAATCACTCCAAAGCAGCTACAGCTTCGTCGAGACGATTCGCGAGCGAAAGCTCGACGGCCAGGGCCGCGCGACCAGCCAGTCGGTCAAGGTGCTCGAGAACTATCCCGGTCTGCCGGGCGAGCCGCGCTGGGAACGATTGATTTCCGAGAACGGGCGCCCGGTGCCTGCAGAGGAACTGGCGAAGAAGGATCGCGAGCGGCAACGCAAGGCCGAAGACTACGCGCGCCGCCTGTCGGAACAACCCGAGAAGGAACGTGCGCGTCAAGAACGGGAGTGGGACAAGGAGCGACGCGAGACCGCGAAAAACGTCGAAGACATCTTCCGCGTCTACGACGTGCGCATGACCGGTCGCGAGGCCATCGACGGACACAGCACCATCCGCTTTTCGTTGACTCCCCGAGCGGACGCCAAGCCCCAGACCCGCGACGGCGACATCATGCGCCACTTCATGGGCACCGCGTGGGTCAGCGAATCTGATTACGAGCTGGTGCGACTCACGGTCGAAGCCGTGGACACCGTCGGCATCGGGCTTGGTCTGCTGGCCCGCGTCCACAAGGGCGCGCGCATCGCCTTCGAGCGCAAGAAGATCAACGGTGAAGTGTGGCTGCCGGCCACCGCGAGCTACAGTTTCAGCGCTCGCGTGGCGCTCCTGAAGATGCTGCGCCGCGACGCCACGCTGGAGTTCTCCAACTACCGCAAATTCACCGTTGAGACCTCGTCGTCATTTGGCGTGCCGGCGCAGTAGGATAGCCACGGAGGATCGAATGACACGACGAGTGACGTGCGCCGCTGTGCTGATGGTGACGGGTCTCGCCTCCGGTCTCGTTGCGCAGGGTGCCGCACAGACGCGCCCGCCACTCTTCTTCAGCGAACCCTGGAGGTCACTGGCGACCGCTCCTGATGACCACGGCGCCTGGCCCGCCTCGCAACAGGGTGTCGCAAGCCCCAATCTCCAGCTCACGCTCCACGGCACATCGGGTAAGGAGATCCAACTGGTCAACGTTCGCGGGTCGGCAGATTTGTATCCTCTGAATCTGTGGACCGGCACCACGACATCGCCAAGTGCGGCGACGCTTCGCGATCGCAGCAGCTTCGTTGATCTGACGTCGCCGTTCGCGAAGATTCGCTGGACGGTCAGGACCTCAGGCTTTCACCAGGTCAGGCCGGTCGTCAAACTCGCCGACGGCACCTGGCTTGTCGGTGACCACACCACAGGCCCGTGCGCCGACTTCAATCAGGACGACGTGACGATTGCGGATGTGCGATGGATGAAGCTCGACATCGCGCGAGTGGTCGCTGTCGGCAACTGGGTGGAACATCCGGATCTCAGCAAGGTTGACGAAGTCGGCTTCGCCGATCTCATGCCTGGCAGCGGACACGGCCCGGGCGGCTATGTCAACGTCGCCCGGATCGAGGTGTACGGAAAGCCGGTGAAGCGTTAGCCAGCCGAAGGCGCTCATCGGAGCGACGGCGGCACGGGCGCGAATCCAGGCTCGAAGCCGCGCGCGCGTTCACGACGCTGCAGCGGATCCTGAACCGGCGTCTCCGGCAGGATGCCGAGCCTGACCAGCTGCGGACGAAACTCATACCGAATGTTCACGGTGTGCGACGGCGCGTCCTCGAGATTCAGCCACACATCGACGACGGCGTGATCGGTTCTTCGGCCCATGCCAGTCGCGGCGTACTCGTTCTCGGCGCGCTTGGCGTCGGCGTCGCTTCGCGCTCGCGCTGAGGCCGGCGGCGGAGCCGCGGGCGACTGCAGTCGCGACGATTCGTCCAAGGTCCTGATCTGCGGCACGCGCTCCCTGAAGAATACGGCAGAAATGACGCCGAAGTTGGCGGTCTTCCCGAGCGCCTGACCATAGGAGCGCTCCTCAGTGGTGAACTCGAAGCGCCGCGCCTCGGTCCGGCTCGTCTGCCAGCCGCTGATGGTGACGGTCTGATAGGGATCGAGCACCCACTTGCGTGCGTCGCGGGCCGACGTCTGACGCGCGTCGATCGTGTTCAGGCCATCGACTGACAAGGCGACAGCCACGCGGACGCCGTAGGGATTGTGCAACTGAATGGCGTACTCGCGCCCTTTGACCGCTTCGACGTACCAGCGGCCGTCATGTGCGTATCGGCGCTGCTGCGTGCCGCCCACGAGAATTTCCACGTTGGGCGCCGGCGCCGGCTCATATGCCGAGACGATGCCATGGGGATCGGCGGCGCACGCCAGACCAGCAACCACGAGACAGGCGAAACGGTGGTTCATAGATCCTCCTGGGCTTTGAACGGAGGACCTCGAAAACCTTGCACGTCGTAGCGCCGGGTCTTTAGACCCGGCGTTCGAACCCGGCTTTCCGGCGCGTTTTTCTCGCTTTGGCGATGGTCAGACGCCAGGACACCGACAGCAAATCGCGCAGCGCATCACGGTTCACACGTGCCAGACGCACGAGGATGAGCGGATAGCTGCGGTAGTAGTCGGTCAAGTAATAGGTGTCGGGCGCATCCTCGAGCAGATAGGCGCGCTCTTCAACGCCCATTCGAACGACGAGTGTCCCCGGCTCAACCGATGCGTGGGACGCGAGACCAGCCATGAAACAGCCACGTGCCTTGAGCACCGGCGAGCCGTCATACCGCGTCGTGGCTTCGACGTCTGGCAGGGTCAACCCCACGGATCTGACCAGCGCGAACGGGTCGGCGGGCGGCGGCGTCCTACGGGTCATCGCTTCCCGGCATTATGTTCGCGTACACTCGGGGTATCCCAATCTGAGGCAGCCATGACCAAGACTGCAACGTTCGCCTGGTGCATGCTTGTTGTTCTCGTCGCCCTCGCCGGCGCGAGCCGCGGGATGCAGGCCGCACCGCAATCCACTGACAGTGTGCCGACCTTCACGCGGGATGTCGCGCCGATCCTCTATGCGAACTGCGTGACGTGTCATCGGCCTGGCGAGATCGCCCCGATGTCGCTCATCACCTATCAGGACGTGCGGCCATGGGCGCGCGGAATCACGAAGCAGATCACCGACGGCGCGATGCCGCCGTGGCACGCCGACGCACCGACCGGCACATTCTCCAACGAGCGAAAACTCTCGGCCGCAGAGAAAGCCACGCTCGAACGCTGGGCAGCCGCCGGGGCGCCTGAAGGCAGTCCCAGTGATTTGAAACCGCCGCCGACCTTCGCCGAGGGCTGGCGCATCGGCACGCCGGACGTCGTCTTCCAGATGGACGAGGACTACCCCGTTCCCGCGCGCGGTACGGTTCAGTACGAGCATTTCTACATCCCGACCAACTTCACAGAAGAGAAGTGGCTCAAGGCGATCGAGGCGCGCCCGGGCAATCGCTCGCTCGTGCATCACATCCTCGTGTATTACGAAGCGCCGCCTGATGGTCCGCGCGTGACACCGGCGATCCAACCGAACCGGGACGACAGCCGGATCTCAGAGCGGAACCCGCAAGGCAACCGGCCGCCGCGGAACACTGGCTATCCCACTCGCCTGCTGGCCACCTACGCACCTGGCACAGACGCGCAGGTCTTCCCCGCTGGCACGGCGCTTCGGCTCGCTCCGGGCGGTCTGCTTCATCTGCAGGTGCACTACACGGCCAACGGCACCGCGGGCACGGACCGCAGCAAGGTCGGACTGGTGTTCGCAAAAGAACCGCCGCCCGAGGAGATCCGCGCGTCCCAGTTCATCAACGGCCAGTTCACGATCCCTGCGGGAGCGGCCGATTACCAGGTCTCGACCGACGTGACGTTCCTGCAGGATGCGACGGTGCACGGACTCTTCCCGCATACGCACGTGCGCGGCAAGAAATGGAGCTACACGCTGGAGTTGCCGGACGGCACGAAGCGGCCGCTGCTGTCGGTGCCGAAGTACGATTTCAATTGGCAGACGTACTACATGTTCAGCGAGCCGATCACCGTGCCAAAGGGCGCGCGCATCGTGTCAACGGCGTGGTATGACAATTCGGCGGCCAACAAATCGAATCCCGATCCGACGATCCCCGTGAAGTGGGGCGACCAGACCTGGGAAGAGATGCAGTACACCGGCATCCTGTATTCGGTGAAGCGGTAGCCGCACAGGCTGAGGCCTGTGCGGTAGCCGCCCAGGCTGAAGCCTACGCTCTACAAAAGGGGCCGCCGAGAGGCGGCCCTTTCCTTTTCAGGCACGCCGCTCCGCCAGCTCTCGCGCCACGTCCTCGAGACGGTCGTAGCTGAGGGCTGCGCCCTTCTCCATACCGGTCTGCAGCACCATGTCGCGGACCTCCTTCGACGGGTAGACCGACGTCACGGTGATGCGCGTCTTGCCGTTCTCCTCGGTCAGCACCATCGTGACGACAGAACCTGCGTCCGGGAACGGTTCGTAGTACTCGGTCTGCACAACGCGCTCAGGCGGGACAATCTCACGGAACTCACCGTAGAAGGCCGGAATGTCGCCAGCCGGCGTGCGGCCGACGAAGCGCCACTTCCCTCCCACACGGAGGTCTATCTCGCACACCGGTACCGAGTGGCCCTCGTCGAGGATGCCCCACCAACGGCGAACGTGTTCGGGCTTGGTCATGGCCTCGAACACCAGGCTGCGCGGCGCGTCGAACAGACGCGTGATGCGAATCTCGTTGTCCGACGGCGTGGTGACCTTGAAGGTCTCGCTATTTCCTACGCGGCTGACGATCATGTTTCTTCTCCTTCGCTTGCAACTCCTGGAGGTACGACTCGAGCCGATCGAAGCGCTGCTCCCAGATGTGCCGGTAGGTCTCCGTCCACTCGGCCACTTCCTTCAGCGGCTTCGGCTGGATTCGGCAGGGCCGCCACTGCGCCTCGCGGCCGCGCACGATCAGCCCGGCGCGCTCGAGCACGCGCAGGTGCTTGGAGACGGCCGGCATGCTCATGTCGAACGGCTCGGCCAGCTCAGTGACCGAGCACTCGCCCGTCGCCAGTCGCGCCAGAATCGCGCGGCGGGTCGGGTCGGCGAGTGCGGCAAACGTGGTGCTCAACTGATCCATTGGTATCCCTGCTGAACCAACCAGTTATTTAACCTATAGGTTTAATACAACGCGTGCAGTTGTCGTGTCAAGCGGGGCGGATTACGACCCGCCCTGTGCCGACCATCAGAACAGAATGCGGACAGCGACCTGTTTACTGTCGTGGACCGTAGTGCGGAACGGGCTTGCCGACTTCGAGCGCACCGAGATCGGGCGCGCTGCCGGCGAAGCCTTCGGTGACCGTCGGGAGCGCCGTGCCGCGATCGACGGCGGCTGATCCGGGCTTGAGGCGGAAATCGAAGTCGGCGGCCTTATAGAGCTTCTGCACGTTTGGCGTGTCCTGCGCATCGAGACGCCGCACGTTGACGAACACGTCGTAATCGACTGCGACGCCGTGGACCTCCTGCCCCGTCGCCTTACTGAACTCGGCAAGCGTCGCAAACGCGCGGTTCTCGAGGCGGGCGTTCGCACCCGGTCCCGTGAAATCCGCGACAGTGCCAGCCGGCGGCGAGTTCCACTGGAACGACGCCTTCGCGCCTGGATTGACGCGATAGCCGTTGTAGTCGGACGAGGTGTAGCTCGTAAAGGTGTTGACGCTCAGAATCGCTGGAGCGGAGTTCTGCCCCAGCATCAGGTTGTTGCGCCAGTGAATATTCGAGGCACCCTGGACCTGCGTCTCCGACAGAATCGTGTTGTTGTAGAAGATCGCGCCCGCCGCACCATTGGTGAGCCGCACCGCCCCACCGGGCAGGTTGTAGGCGATGTTGCGGATCCAGTAGACCGGACCGCCCAGCGTCGGCTGATTACAGAACGCATGCGACGCGTGGTTGATCAGCATGTTCCGCATGATGCGGACGTTGTGCATGCTGCCGTCGGCTTCGATCGGGTTGTCGTGCGAGTTGGTGATGTAGTTGTTGTAGAAGTCGATCGCCACCGGCCGGCGATCCCAGTACTCGCGCGTCGGATATTTCGGCCCCTCGACGATGCCGGGACCGCTGGCGTATGAGCCGTCGGGATTGCCGTAGGTCTCCACGTTGATGCCGTCGTGGAAATCGGCGATGTAATTGTAGGCGACGACGTGGCCGGGGCCATAGAGTTTGACGGCCACATACGACGCCATCTTCGGCGGAAAGATCTGTCCCTCGACGCCATTGAACTTCGTCCAGTACTCGCCGTTCCAGCCAATCAAGTGATTCGGATCGTTGCGGCCGATGAAGGTGTTGTCAGCGATGTAGAAGTTGCTGGATCCGGCGAAGTTGGTGAAGACGCCGGCGCCGACGTTCTCGAAGCGGCTGCGCTTGACGGTGAGTCCTTTCGATCCCGCGATGAACTGCGTGCCAGCCTGAATGGCGATCTCGGCATTCCTGAACGTGATGCCCTCGAAGTAGGTGTAGTCGGCGGCGCGCACATCGAATAATGCGAAGTTGCCGGCTCCATCGAAGATGACCGGGCCATCGCCCGCCGCCTTGATCGCAATCGGCATGTCCTCGGTGCCATCGGCCGTCAGGTAGTAGGTTCCGTCCAGCGGCACCGTTCGATTCACTTTCGCATCGTTGGTGTACTCGTAGCGGTTGTACTGATACACGCCAGCGTGCACGAGGATCGTGTCGCCGGGTCTGACCCGCGGCCGGCCCGACGTTGCCCAATCAGTGCCCGCGCACCAGAAGTTGTAGGCGCACATCAGGCCTTCGAAGGCCGGTTCCGTCTTGGGCCCGGTGTGTCCGGGCGGGTAGACATGAAACACCCGACCGCCGGCATACGGCTGCGGCTCGGGTCGCGTGCTCACCGTCACGACTCGACTCCGTTCACCCTGCACGCCATCTGGATCGGTCATCGTCAGCCGCACTTCATACGCTGTGCCAGGCTCCAGATCGAGGACACTGCCCGCGAACATGTTCGGCGCGACGAGATCGATGCGCGACTCGGCATAAATGCGCTCGCCCTGCAAGCGAAGGAGCGGCAACGCCGATCTCCACGTCGATTCGCCTTTTTTGCGGAACGCGACGTCCACCGCGGCGGTCCGATTCCGGTCTCCCTGGATGAACCACTCGAATCCCAGATTGATCAATGTCGCTGGCTCGATGACGAGCTCGCCGGCAACCACCATGTCCGGTGTCACACGGGGCGTGCCCGGCGATCCACCGGGCGCCCCGCTCGGTGCCTGAGCCGCGGCCGCGCATGTCACCACGACGATGGCGAGCGCGGTTGGACAGAGTCGTCGCGTCATGAGGACTGTCCTTTCGTGGTTCTGTCCCGAGCCGTGTCGAGGGACCGCTCCAGAAAGCGTTCGGTCAACGTGACACGCTCCGGCGAGAAGTGGCCGACCGCGGCCCGCACGTACGGACCGAGCTGCCGGGCCGCGAACGTGGCGAAGCCCACCTGGCGAATGTCGTCGAGTGTGGTGCGGTAGTGCTCGAGCAGCGCGACGGCGACGATCTGACCCGTGCGCGTCGCGCCGACGACCGCGGACGCCGACAGCCAGCGCGCGCCCTCGGGCAGCGCCCGTACCGCCGACACGGCCAACATCGAGGAGGTCTCGAAGATCGATCGATTCTGCCGTGCCGCTTCGGCCTTGAGCTGCGTCCAGAGATGGGTCACCGACTCCGCAGACGGTAACGACGCCGGCGTCAGGCTCCGCGCGTCTTCTCGCAGCGCCTGCCATTCCTGACGCAGCGTCGCCACGTCGAGCGGCGGCGTGTTGATCGTTCCGGCCAGCCTCGACGAGGTGTGCTCGAGACCATCGAGAATCTGATCGACGCTGGTGAACTGCGTGTCCTTGTCGAGCAGGTTCTGCTCTTTCAGCGCGGACGCGATCTCGGGAATCAGTTGCCGCCCCATCCCGCAGACGTCAGCCAATGCCGCCAGGACCCAGACCGGTGACGCGCGAAACGCGACAACGCCCAACGCTTCGATCACATTGCCCGCAGTACGCCGCTTGAGGAAATCGTCGGGAAGAGGCTGCTCGCTCGGATAGGTGCCTTTGACGCCGCCAACCTGTTCGATCAAAAACCGCAGCGTCGTATCAACGAGGTTCTCGTAGACGCGCGAGCGCCTGACACTATCGGGAAGCACGACTTCGCCGATTTCGCGTGCGACGCCGGCGCCAAGGCCGAGGCTTGACCGCAGCAACCGTTCCGGCAGCGATAAGAGGTAGGTCTTGATCCCCTCGCGCGACATGGGACACTCAGGGCTCGACGAGCACAGTCACCCGACGACTGCGCCAGTCATCGATCCCGTCAGCCGCTTCAGCATCGTCGCGCGAGATCAATCGGATCGCCGAGCGAGCGATACCCGCGCCTTCGAAGAGTTCGGCGATCTCTTCCGCGCGCGCCTTGGAGATGCCAGGCCGCTCGGTCAGCACCCGCCCGTTCGAGAGCTTCGTCGCGCCGCGGAAGGCCGACACCTTGAGGCGTGCGCCGGGAATCTTCTGTGCGTAGTTGAAGATGTCGGTGAGTAGGCCCGAATGACGACCCATCACCAGCATGTCCACGTCATAGAACAGCTCGAAGGATCGGGGCCCGTACGGCGGCTTCAAGCCTGCGGTCGCAGAGGGCGGCGGATCGAACGCAAGACGTCCACCGCTCGGGCCTGGTGGGCGCGGCGCAAACGGCACAGTGAACTGCGGCACGGCCGGTCGGATGACGCTGCACGATTGATCGAGCTCGGGCATCGGCGAAACCACTACCGGTTTCAGCACGATGCCCCCGCAAATACGCGGTTCGTCGGACACGATGCCTTCCACCAGCGCCTGGTGTCCCAGATACGGCGGATCGAACTCCGCGCTGATGTCGGTCTGGATCCCGAGGTAGTACTGCTCGCCCTCGTACTCCGACAACCAACACGGCACCGTCGCGGTGTCCTGGACGATCGGACAGCTGACGAAGTTGATGCGCTTCGGCGCCTGGCTGCCAAGCTGCGGCACGGACACGGCAACGAACGCGGCGAGTACGAGCAATCGATTTCGCATGTTGGTCACAACGTACTCAGGAAGTTCACCAGATCTTCCTTCTCGCGATCGGTGTACTGGATGTTGTAGCGCCGGTCGTAGAAATCCACCAGTTCGCGGAGTGTCTGGGCCGAACCGTTCGAAAAGTACGGCGCGCGCGCCGCGAGCCCTCGAAACTGCTGCATCACGATCGCGCCGATGTCGTTGCACTTGCCCGAGATGAGCGCCCGGCCGGGATCCTGCGTATAAATGACCCGACCGAGGAACGGGTGCGGTGCGACCGTGGCCTTACACGTCAACTTGAACAGCGGCAGTTCCGCGGTCTCGGTCGTCCACGGACTCACCGGCGCTTCTTTCGCCCACGGCAGATTCGTGGTGCCAGTGTCCATCCACCCATAGACCGTGTCCATGCCCGTCATGTGCATACCGTGACAGGTCGAGCATGTGCGCTTCGCAGGGTTGCCCAGGCCGACGCTGTTGATGTGCATCGCGTCGCGAATCCAGAACGTGCGGAAGAAGAACACGTCGTGTCCGCGTGCCACTGATTCGCGGAAGGCGTTGCGTGCGTCGGCTGTCGCGTCGCCGGTCCTGGGCAAGGCCTTCCAACTGTCGCCGATCGGAAACACAAAACGCGTGGTGTTGTTGCCGAGCGTGCCTGTGCTCCCGGCCGCGAGTGCCGCCGGACCGAGCGCCGGCGGTCCGCCCGGTTCGACCAGACTGCCAGCCGAGCGGTGCACTCGCTGCGCGGCATAAATCTGGCTCTCGAACGCGACAATCCGATCGATCTGCGACGCGTTCAGCTGACCGGCCACCTGCAGATGCGTGGCGGCGGCTGACACCGCCTGCGTGCGCAGCGTCGGTTCCCGCGCATCCGCCATCATGTTCATGCTGACGAGCGCACCCGTCTCCGGATCGCGCGCGGCGGGTTGTCCGTTTTTGACGATGAATGGCGACACGCCGAACGCGGCGGCGGTCACGTACTTCAGATTGGCCGCCATGCGCGGACGCCGGTAGACAGACACGGTCGGAGTGCTGCTCGTCAGGCCGTATTGCGGACTCGTATTGCAACCGGTCGGATCACGCACCACCTCGATTGTGAACTCAGGTTCGATGCGCGCGCCGTCCGATTTCTGAGGTGGCCACGGCAGAAAGACGCGGATCAGTCCGCGGTTGATCAGCAGGGAATGCGAGGCGGGATCGTCCTGCGGCAGGTTGGGACAGTTCTTCCCGTCGATCGCCGCAAACAGCGGATCTTTGCCGCCGGTCTCGCGCCATCGCTCTCGCGCGGTCGCCGCCGAAAGGCTCATGCCGTCGGTCGGCTGATGACAGGTGACGCAGGCACGGCCGTTGGTGCCGATGGGTTCGAAGAAAGGATGCCCCTTGGTCTCGATCGCGCCGGCCGTGTTCAGGATCCCAAGCGAACCGTCGGAGTTGGCGTAATCGAGCGTAGCCGGCAGCGTCCGCCCATCCCCGGGAGACCACCATCGCCGTGATGGCTCGCTCTGCGCTGCAACGCTCGCGGACCACGTGACCGCCGTCAGCAGCACAGAGGTCCCGACCACGGCCGCCATCATGAACACTGTCGAGCGAGCGGGGCTCATGGCCGCGATTATATGGCCTGCACTTGCGGTAAAGTCTGAACACATGCGACGACGATGGCTCGCGATGCTGGTGATGACGCTGGCCGCCGCAGTGCCCGCGATCGCCACGGATTGGCCGCAGTTTCTCGGTCCTAATCGCAACGGCACCTACGCCGGCCCACCACTGCTCGAGACATGGGGACCGGCGGGCCCGAAGGTCGTCTGGCGCAAGCAGGTCGGTCAGGCCTTTGCCGGCCCCGCCGTGATCCAGAACCGCGTCCTGCTGTTCCATCGCGTCGGCAACGAAGAAGTCCTCGAGTCGCTCGACGCGAAGACCGGCGCGTCAACATGGCGCTACGCCTATCCGACGAACTATCGCGATGATTTCGGCTTCGACGAAGGCCCGCGTGCCGTGCCCGTCGTCGCCGACGGGATCGTCTACACCTTCGGCGCTCAGGGTCAGCTCCACGCCGTGGACCTCGCCACAGGCAAGCGCGTGTGGAGCGAAGACACGATGAAGCGCTTCAACGTGCCGAAGGCATACTTTGGCGCCGGCGGCTCACCACTCGTCGACGGCGGCCGAGTCATCGCCAACATCGGCGGCGACAAAGCGGGCGTCGTCGCCTTCGACGCCAAGACGGGCAAGGTCGTGTGGACCGCTACCGACGATGATGCGAGTTATTCGTCGGGAATGGTCGCCACGATCGGCGGCCGTCGATCAGCGATCTTCCTGACGCGCGACAATCTCATCGGCCTCGATCCCGTGAGCGGTTCGATTCAGTTTCAACGGCGCTGGCGCGCTCGCATCGCGGCGTCAGTGAACGCCGCAACGCCGCTGGTCGTCGGCGACTCGATCTTTGTGTCGGCTGAGTACGGGCCAGGCGCGGGTGTGCTGCGCGTGGAAGGCGCGAAGCTGGTGGACGTCTGGGCGTCGGACGAGGCGCTGTCGAATCACTACGCAACGAGCGTGTACCACGACGGCTATCTGTATGGCTACCATGGCCGGCAGGAGTTCGGCCCAAGCCTGCGCGCCGTCGAGTTCAAAACCGGCGCCGTGAAATGGAGCCTGGACCAGTTCCGCGCCGGCAGTATCACCCTCGTCGGCGACAGACTGCTCGTCATGCGCGAGGGCGGCGAGATGATCCTCGCCCCCGCGTCACCGCAAGGTTTCAAGCCGCTCGCACGCGCCCAGGTTCTACCCGGTGTCGTCCGGCCGCTGCCCGCCATCGCCGACGGATTCGTTTATGTCCGCAACGAGAACGCGCTCCTCTGTCTCGATCTTCGGCGCTGAGATGCGTGGGCGGGTGCTCTGGTCCCTGCTCGTCGGCGTGTGCGCGCTCGTCACCGTAACCGCGCAGCGCGCGAATGAGAACCCGCGCGAGATCCTCGATCGCGCCATCGACGACTTTCTTGCTGGCCGCGTGAATGAATCGATCGCCGGATTCGACCGCGTCATCGAGCTTGCGCCGCAAGCCGCACCGCAGCTATGGCAGCGCGGTATCGCGCTTTACTACGCCGGGAGGTACCAGGACTGCCGGAAGCAGTTCGAGTCGCACCGCACGGTCAATCCCAACGACGTCGAGAACCCGGCGTGGCATTTCATGTGCGTCGCGAAGGCTGAGTCCCCGGCACAGGCGCGCGCGGCCCTGCTGCCGGTCGGGCCCGACCAACGTTCCCCGATGCGCGAGATCTACGAGATGTTCCGCGGCACGATGACACCGGACGCGATCCTGAAGGCCGCCGGCAATGAGCCATCGTCACGCTTCTTCGCCGAGTTGTATGTGGGTTTGTACTACGATGCGATTGGCGACCGGACACGGGCGATCGAACACTTGCGCCTCGCCGCAGCCAAGGAGTACGCACCCGCCGGCGGCTACATGCACCGCGCCGCCGAACTCCATCCCCTGCTGCGGTCTCGCTGATTACCAGATCACCCGGACGACTCGTGCGGCGCGGATGTCTGGGTCGCGTGTCAGGAGCGGCAGATCCAACGCACGCGCCGATGCACAAATCAGCAGGTCGAATGGATCTCGACTGAAGCGCAGCTCGTCGCCGATATACACCTGCTCGGCGGTCATGTCGAACGGCTGATACGACGGGTTGCTGAACAGGTCGTCGAAGAATCCACGAACCGTGCGCCGAAGATTCACGCGAGCAACTCGCGCCAGCAGGCTCACCTCCCACATGACAATCACGGGGACGTAGATGATCGCCTCCTGGCGCTCGCAACGGTTGAACAGTGCGGCAGCTTTTGGGCCCAGCCCACGGCCGCCGGCGGCGTGAAACAGAATCGCGTGCGTATCGGCAACAGCCGCTTCATCAGCCACGACGCCTTTTCTTGGCGTGTCCCCCGTACGGAGTCCGCGCCTCCTTCACGAGCGTCGGCCGTTTCAGCGACACATCGAAGAGCGTACGCAGGACATCGTCAGCGCCTTCGAGAAGCGGATCGGAGACGTCGATGTCGATAGTGTTGATCACCGACCGGATGGCGCCGCTTGGCGACACGCGCCGCGCGTCGCTGACGATCTGATCGAGGAGGTCGCTGACACTGCGGGCGCCGATGGCTCCCGCTCTCGCCTTCAGCCACGTCAGGTTGTCTGTGTGCAGCGTCACGGATATGGCGCGCTTAGTCATACGATATCTTATATATATCGTATGAACCACTCGCCGCAGCACGTCAATGCCGCTTGACCGCGTCTATTTCCGTTCGGTGATTCGGTAGAGGTGTGAGTGAGATCGTATGAACAGCGACCCGTTCGACACGCCCATCGAGGCCAGCGTCGCGCCGTCGAGGCGATTCACCGCTAGACGACGAAACTCGCGTCCCGGCGCGATGACGGTCGTGACGCCTTCTTCGCTCTGAAAGTAGATGCGGCCGTCCGCGAGCACTGGCGATGCGGAGTAGTTGCCGCCGAGTCGCTGCTGCCACACGATCTGACCCGAAGCGGCATCTGCCAGCGAGAGCACGCCGGTATCGCTCACGTAGTAGAGGTCATTCCCCACCAGAAGCGGTGACGGCGTATAGGGCGCGCCGCGGCTGATCGTCCAGGCCAGGTGAGTGCGAGTAACGTCCCCTTTGCCATCCGGACGCACAGCGATCAGCGTCGGCGTTTGAAAACCGGTGGCGATGAAGACGAGGCCCTGGCCGAATACCGGACGCGGGACGTTGGAGAAGCCGTCTCCGTAGCTGACGCGCCAGATCTCCTGGCCAGTCAGCGGATCGTAGGCAGCCGCGCGATAGGCGCCGACGGAAATGAGCTGGTCGCGATCGCCTGACGTGATGACGAGCGGCGTCGAGTACGCCTGATCGGCGGGCCGGCGACGCGGCGTCTTCCATCGCGTCTTGCCAGTGGCGGTCTCGAGCGCGATGACGTAGGCGTCGCCGCCATTCCCGTCGCAGTTGACGATGAGCAGATCGCGATACAGCGTCGGCGATCCACCGTTGCCATGCTGCGACTCGTATCGCAGGTGCGTCGTCCACAGAATCTCGCCTGACGTGCTCAGCGCTGCCGTGCCGTCGGCGCCGAAGTGCACGTAGACGCGATCGCCATCCACGATCGGCGTTGGCGATGCGCGACTGTTCTTCGGGTTCACGTAGCCAGCATCGTCCAGATGAAAGACTTCGACGTTGACCAGCTCGCGGCCCGTCGCGACATCGAAGGCCAGGGCACGCAACGATGCCGACACACGCCCGCGTCGCTCCTTCGACTCGACGACCGTCGTCAGCCAGACACGACCGCCGGCGACCGCAGGCGATGACCACCCCAGCCCGGGGACCGGCGTCTTCCAGACGATGTTCTTGGATTCAGTCCACTCGAGCGGCAGACCGCGCTCAGTGGCATGGCCCTGACCAGTCGGGCCGCGGAATTGGGGCCAGTCCTCCGCCTGAACCGGAGCCGATGCCGCGGCAATCAGAATTGCCGCGGCGATCAGGAGGAAGACCAGCAGGCGCTGCATTGCTCGCGCGAATTGTCTATCCGCGCTGGATCTCGAAGGCGTCCACCATGACTTCGGTCACGTGGTTGACGCGGAAGCCAGCGGTCCCATCCGACTTCACCGCGCTCTTCGGCGTCGTGTGCACGACGGTGCCGTTGACGACGTACGAGATCGTGTCGCCGGCGACGCGCACCTCGAGGGCGTTGACGGAACGGCCAGTGCCGTCCGGCGTCTTGATCGCGGTATTCGCAGTCGCGGCCTTCACGTCGCTGGTCTGTTCGCCGTTGCGCTGTTTGATCAGGAACTGGCCGTTCTGCGCGACCAGGAAGTAGGTGTAGCTCTGAGTGGGGCCATCGAGCGCGTTGCCGCCAAACACCAGGCCGTAGTAGTTGGTGTGGTTGCTCGGCTTCACCAGCGTAAACGTGCCCTTGAGCGTGTAGTTCCCTGTGGCGGTATTGGATGGATTCCAGTAAGTGCCCGCCGGTCCTCCGGACACGTGGAAGCCCTTGCCCATCGTCATGAACATCACGCCCGATTTATCGTCGGGGTCCTGGGCGTTTTGGCTGCGGTCGATGTGTACTTTCCAGCCGGCAGGTCCCTGGGCGGTAAGGGGTGCGACGAATGAAGCCATCAGAACAACGGGTAAAACACGTCGGAACATGGAGGCTCTCCTTGAGCTGGTCAACGAACACACCTCTCAGATGCGAAGCGTCGTGTGAGTCGAATCGTCGGGCGCCAGCCGTTGCTGCCGCCGCTTCATGAGCAGTATTACGCCAGCGACAATCAAACTGCCTACAAGCGCCACGAGCAGGAAGATCCCGGCCATGGCAAACATGCCGACCACGAAATCGATGCTGATATCGGGTGTCGGGTCGGGAGGCTTGCCGACATCAACGATGATCGGCTTCTCCTGCAGCAGGCTCAGAAAGAACATCAACTCTTCAAATTCTGCGCGCTCCACGTGGCGGCGTCCAGGGCCAGCTCGACCAACGTGCGCACCGCAACGCCGGTCGCGCCCTTCGGCTGATAGGGCTTCGCCTCCTCGGCCCACGCGGTGCCGGCAATGTCCATGTGGACCCACGGCAGATCGCCGACGAACTCCTTGAGGAAGAGCGCGGCGGTGATTGCGCCACCCGGACGGCCTCCGGTGTTGGTGAAGTCGGCAATCTCGCTTTTGAGTTGATCCTTGTAGTCGTCGAACACCGGCATCGGCCACGACCGATCGCCGGCGCGAACGCTCGCGCGGCGAACAGCTTCGACCCAACCTGCGGGCGAGCCGAAAAGACCGGTCGTCGTCTTGCCGAGCGCCACGACAACCGCCCCGGTCAGTGTGGCCACGTCCACCAGATGTGTCGCACCGAGCTCGCGGGCGTACCACAAGCCGTCGCCGAGAATCAGCCGTCCCTCGGCATCGGTGTTGATGATCTCGACGGTCTTGCCGGCCGCGCTGGTCAGCACGTCGCCGGGCTTGAACGCCTTCCCGCCGGGCATGTTTTCGGTCATCGGCACGATCGCCACGACGCGCACGGGGACCTTGAGACGCGCAATCGCCGACATCGCGCAAATCACCGCCGCTCCGCCGGACATGTCGTCCTTCATCTTGTCCATGTTGTCGGCGGGCTTGATTGAGATGCCTCCCGTGTCGAACGTGATGCCCTTGCCGACCAGACCGAGGACGACGCCAGCGACGGCGTTCGGCGGATCGTGTCTCAGCACAACGAGCCGGGGCGGTTCCTGGCTGCCCCGCGCAACGCCCAGCAGCATGCCCATCTTGAGAGCGACGATCTTCTGCTCGTCGAGTACTTCGACACCGAGACCGGCATCTTTGGCTATCGCCTGCGCACGATCGGCAAACTGCCGCGGGGTGAGATCGTTGCCGGGCAGGTTGGCCAGCGTGCGCGCCTCGTTGGTGAGATCGCCGAGGACGTGACCGCGCTCGAGTGCCTCGCGGACTGCGGCACTCTCAGTGGAGATCCGCGCCTGCGCGGCCTCGATCCAGGATGGCGGCTGACCGGTCGTCCGATAGGACGCGCCGTCGTAGTTCGCCAGGCACAGCCCTTCAGCGATCGCTTGCGCAGCCTGCTCTGCGCCGACCTGCGTGCCGGCGCGATCGAGAACCGCCACTTTCGTGAGGCGCCGTTGCCGTGCGCCGAGCCCGCCGACGATCGCGATGCGCCGCAGGTGGTCGGCGGTGAAGTCCTTCCGACTCCCCGCGCCGACGAGGAGGGCGCGCGGTGTCTTCCAGTTCGTCAACGACGTCGATGTCGCGAGCACCTCATATACCTTGCCGGTCAGCTCGCCTCGGCTCCTGGCGCGTTGGACTTCCCCGCCGGAGGCTGCGTCGAGCGTTGGCTCGTCGGCAAAGTCGTCGTCGCTGAAAACCGGGATGACGAGAAGATCGGTGTGCAGATCTGCGGAGGACTGCGCCGCCAGCGTGATCGCAGGCGACCGGTAAGCTGTGTGCATCGTGTCGAGCTCTCCGTGCGTCGCGTGCGGGAGGATCCCGCGTCGCCCGGCATTGCTTGTCCAGCCGTATGTTCGGGCTTAGAATCAGACGAGCCTGCCCCGTTTCTCAACTGAAAGCGGGACCGTACGATGATTCACCCACGACGCGCGTTGTCGCTGCTGGCCGTGCTCGTCATCGCCTTTGCCACCGGCAGCGCTTCAGGAGCGCAGCGGGGCGGCGACGACAAGAAGCCCAGTCTATCACTCAGGGCGACGCCCCCGGTCGGGTTCTCGCCGCTTCGAGTGCGTCTCGTTGTCGATGTGAAGGGCGGGTCTGACGACTACGCCGATTTCTACTGCCCGGCGATCGAATGGGATTGGGGCGACGGTACCGTGTCGGGCAATTCAGAGGACTGCGACCCGTATGAGGCGGGCAAGAGCTCGATCAAGCGACGCTACTCCATTGAGCACGTGTTTCGTCAACCGGGCACCTTCCAGGTGTTCTTCCGCCTCAAACAGCGAGACCGCGTGATCGCGGCCAGCAGTAGCAACGTCCAGGTTCGGGCAGGCGTGCGCGACGAGTTTGGCAACTAAGGTTTCGGTCGACGCGGTGATGACGGAGCTGCACGACCGCGTGCACCGGCAGCTCCGCGAGCGTCTGCTGATGCACGGCGCGTCCAGCGCCCTCGCCGATCCGGCGGTGTTCGCCGAGGTCGAGCAGCTGTTGCAGTCGGCGGTGGCGCTCGGCGATGCAAAGGCACTGCTGTTGCCTGAACTGCTCGGCGACCGCGACTCGTGGCGGCTGCACACGTCGATGCGATTCGAATCACACCGCAGCGCCCGGACCGCCGCGGTCGTTCTGTGGGTCAAACGCCGTCTGATCATGCCGCTCATTCGCTGGTTGTTTGAGTACAGTCGCGACAATTTCGAGCGTCAGCAGCGCGTCAACCACATCCTGTTCGCATGCGTCCAGGAGCTGGCCACCGAGAACGCCCGTCTGCGGCGTGAGATGCAGGCCCTCTCTCAGAACCCCCGGTGAAGCTCGCCTTCGTCGTTCAGCGATACGGTGCCGACATCGCCGGCGGCTCGGAGCTGCACTGTCGGGAGTTCGCGCAGCGGCTCGCTCCACAGCACGACATCACGGTCCTCACCTCCTGCGCCCGCGACTACGTCTCATGGGCCAACGAATATCCGGCGGGTGAAGCCACCGATGGCGCCGTGCGCGTTGTCCGGTTCGCCTCGTCACGGCCGCGCCACTTGCCAGAGTTCGCATCCCTCAGCGAAGAGGTCTTCGAAGGCGGGGCATCGCACGAACGGCAGGAGGAATGGTTTCGCGCGAACGGCCCGCAAGTGCCTGATCTGCTCGAACATCTGCGTCAGCACGGTCGCAGTTACGATGCCGTGCTCTTCTGGACCTTCCGCTATTACCCGTCCTTCTTCGGCGTTCCGCTGGTGCGCGATCGCGCCGTGCTGGTGCCGACGGCGGAGGACGATCCGGCCGTGCATCTCGATATCACTGAGGACTTCTTCCAGACACCGGCGGCTTATCTTTTTCTCACGCCGGAGGAACAGAGGCTGGTGACGTCGCGAGCCGGGCGGACGCTGACCCCGTGTGCGGTGATTGGCACGGGGCTCGAGCCTGCCGGTTCACCGCCATCGCGCGACCTGCTTCGCTCGAACGATATTCCCGATGATTACATCCTCTATCTGGGAAGAGTCGATCGCAACAAGGGATGCCACACGCTGCTCGACTACTTTCAGGAGTACGCCTCGACGTCGTCGGTGATGCCGCTGGTGCTGGCCGGCCCGGCCAAACTGCAGATCCCGGAACACGAACGTATTCGCGCACTCGGCTATGTCCCCGACGACCTGCGCGACGCGCTGCTGTTTCACGCGCGCGTGCTCGTCGTACCGTCGCCGTACGAGAGCCTGGGCATCGCGCTTCTGGAAGGATGGAATCACGGGGTGCCCGCGCTGGTGAATGCGCGGTGTGAAGTACTGAAAGGGCAAGTTCGCCGCGCCAACGGCGGACTCTATTACCGATCGTTCAACGAATTCTGCGCGGCCCTCGACTACTTCGCCACACATCCTGACGAGCGCCGCGCACTCGGCGCGCAAGGACTTCAGTTCGTCGAGCGGGAGTACCGCTGGCCGACCGTGCTGCCGCGAGTCGAGGGGCTCCTCAGAAGCTTGCCGACGGCGCAGGCATCGGTCGCGGCATCGCGTTCGATCTGACGAAGCGCCCTGAGAGGGCCGCCCCGAGACCAATCGTCCACGCCACGTACTCGACAGTGATTCCGGCGGCGCGCATCGTCCAGCCGAATGGCGTCGCCCAGCCGAGCCCCAGCGAGATCACGTGAGCAACAATCGACAGCGCCGAGATCGCGACGAAGCCGAGAAGCAGGTCGGTCACCAGCGATGAAGAAGTGGCGATGCTGCTGCCACGAAGCCGCGCACCCAGGCACGCGGCAGCTGCAGCAAAGCCGCCCGTCCACGCCAGCATGCCGAGCGCCAACGCGAACGGAATCGCACCAAGCAGTGGAATACCGATAATCGAAATCACGAGTCCGATGACCACGGCGATGAGCGCCGGGACGAACAGGATCTCAGCAGCCGCACCAAGCAGTCCCGAGCTCAACGCAGAGGAGGCGCGAACGCCCATCGATCGTACCCACCCTGGCGCCACGACGGTCAGGAGCAGCGAGACCATCAACACGAGAGAGAGGCGCATCACGGTGGCAGAGAGCGCGGCGAACGGCAACCATCCTCGCCCTCTCCAGAACGGCCCACCAATGCCCCACTCGATATCCGGCCATCCGACGACCGTCGTATCGACCGTGCCGCGGACCGTGGCCGACGGATCAATGACCGCGTCGCCACCAACCGCCACCACATCTCCGTCCACAACCGCCTTCGGACCCAGACGCAGCGTTCCGCCAACCACCACGACATCGTCGTCGGCGTGGCCATCGATGGTCGCGTCGGCGCCGATCACGACGATCGGCTCGCCGGCTGTGGCGTCGGCCGCGAGGTAGTAGTCGCGCATCATGCGTAAGTGCACGCCGTCGTGGATGTCCCGCCGCCAGCGCTCCAACCTCTCGCGGCGTTCTTCCCTTCTCTCCTGGCGCCGCTGGCGCGCCTCCGCGCGCGCGTCCTCGGGGGTCCACTCCGCTTCCGCCTGCGCAAACGCGGGAGCCGCCGAAAGCACGAGAGCCAAGGCGAGGATCAATCGGGTCAAAGTCGTTACTCCTCGGCGGTTGGGACGGACAGATCTTTGCAGAAGTTCCGTTTAAGGCGGGTGATTGGATGGCCGAGCGCAGGCGCTGAGAATGACTGGTCGGTGTTTGAGTTTCGAGTTTTGAGTTATACAACTCAGGTATGGATGCCTTCGAGTTCGGCGGGGAAATCGCGTGGCGGCCGACGCCCGAGTACATCGAGCGCAGCCGTCTCACGGCATTCATGCGCACGCACGGGCTTCGCGACTATGCCGCGCTGATGGAGCGATCGACGACCGACCTCGAGTGGTTCTGGCGCAGTGTGCTCGATGACCTCGGGATTCAGTTTTACGAGCCGTACCGCACCGCGCTCGACACCTCGCGTGGCATAGCCAGGACCGAGTGGTGCGTCGGCGGACGCATGAACATCGTCCACAACTGTCTCGACAAGTGGATGGGCACCGAGGTCGAGCATCGGGCCGCGCTCCACTGGGAAGGCGAGGAAGGCGCAACCCGCACCTGGACGTATCGACAGCTGCGGCAGGAAGTCCAGCGCTGCGCCAACGGGCTACGCCGGATGGGAATCGGCCGCGGCGATCGCGTCGCGCTGTTCATGCCGATGTGCCCCGAGCTTGTCGCCGCGTTCTTCGCGGTCATCCACGTCGGCGGGATCGTGCTGCCGCTGTTCTCGGGGTACGGCGCCGACGCGGTTGCCAGCCGACTGCAGGACTCGGGCGCAAAGGCGCTCGTCACGGCCGACGGATTCTGGCGCCGTGGACAGCTTGTGGCGATGAAGACCACCGCCGATCAAGCTGTCGCGCTCTCCTCGTTGGTGCAGCACGTCATCGTCGTGTCACGTCTTGGCGTGGAGACGTCGATGACCAGCCGCGATTGCCGATGGTCTGACCTCGTCGGCTCCGAATCCGACGCAGGCGAACCCGTCCACACTGGCGCCGACGAGCCGATGATGATCATCTACACGTCCGGCACAACCGGACGTCCCAAAGGCGCGGTGCACTCGCATTGCGGCTTCCCCATCAAGACCGCGCAGGACATGGTCCACTGCTTCGACGTACAGCCTGGCGAGACGATGTACTGGGTCAGCGACATGGGGTGGATGATGGGCCCCTGGGAAGTCGCCGGCATGACGCTGCTCGGCGGGACGATGGTCCTCTACGACGGCGCGCTCGATCATCCAGGTCCGGACCGGTTGTGGTCGATCGTCGAACGGCATCGCGTCAACATCCTCGGCGTCTCACCGACGCTGATTCGCTCCCTGATGCGTCATGGCGAAGATCCCGTTCGCCGTCACGACGTCTCGTCGCTGCGCATCCTTGGCTCAACTGGTGAACCATGGAATCCCGAGCCTTGGCGCTGGTTCTTTGACGTGGTGGGCGGCGGACAGCTACCCATCATCAATTACTCGGGTGGTACGGAAGTCTCCGGTGGCCTCGTCGGCGGCAATGTGATCACGCCGCTCAAGCCCGCCGCATTCGCCGGTCCGCCGCCGGGCATCGCTGCCGACGTCGTGGACGATCGCGGTCAGCCGGTTCGCAATCAGGTTGGCGAGCTCGTGGTGACGCAGCCGTGGATCGGCATGACGCGCGGGTTCTGGAACGATGAAGAGCGATACCTGCAGACGTACTGGTCGCGCTTCCCCGACGTCTGGGTCCACGGCGACTGGGCGGCGATCGATGACGATGGGCTCTGGTACATCCTCGGCAGGTCAGACGACACGATCAAGATCGCCGGCAAGCGACTTGGACCAGCGGAGGTCGAATCAGTGCTCGTTGACGATCCCGCGGTGCTCGAGGCCGCGGCGATTGGGGTGCCCGACGAGTTGAAAGGTCAGGCCCTCGTGTGCTTCTGTGTCTTGCGGCCCGGCCACAACGGCGAAGCCGCTCTTGTCGATCGCCTCAAGGCACTCGTCGCTGCTCGCCTGGGTAAACCGATGAAGCCAGAGGCGGTCCTCTTTGTCCGCGATCTGCCGAAGACTCGCAACGCGAAGGTCATGCGTCGTGTCATTCGATCGGCGTATCTCGGCGAAGCACCGGGTGATCTATCGTCGCTCGAGAATCCACAGGCCGTGGAAGAAATCAGACGTCTCTCATGAAGGCTTACTTGATTACGACAGGTCTGGTGTTCGGCGCAATCGTGCTGGCTCACGTCGCGCGCGTGTTCGCCGAAGGGACGTGGCTCCTGGGCCAGACGGACTGGCTCCTGCTGACACTGTTTGCCGCGGCGCTGAGCATCTGGGCGTTTACCCTGCTGGCACGTGTGCGTCGGGCCGGCGGGTGACGCGCTACGGCCCCGGGCGGTCAGATCAACCGGTCCGATCTCACCAACGGCGACCACCTGCGAACGCTCGCCAGCATCCATATCTGCGTCAACACGAACATCACGATCCACGGCGCACAGCGGCTGAACCATGCCGCCTCAGGCACCACGCTCACGTCCACATCCCGATCAATCAACCGGTTGACGAAACCGGCATAACCGCGTGGAGCGTAGGTTCTGAAGCGACCCGTCCGCGAGTTCACGCCGACCACTTCGTCGCCATGGATCGAAATCGCGGTGATCTGACGGCTGTCAACGTCGTTCAAGAACTGGGTGAACGATATGGGGTGAGCACTCGGTTGGAACTTTGTGTAGGCGTTCCAGCCCAGTGCGCCGCCGACTGCGAGCGCGGCCCACAGCAGCACTGTCCTCTTGCACGTCTTCATCACGAATCCCCTTCTGCTGCATTGGACACCTGACGCGAGGATCCGTTCCAAGCCCTCGTGAGGTCCGGCTGAAGCCGGACACTACACGCTACGATTCGCGGCCTTTCATCAACTCGGCTCGCCACCTGGCCGCGTCATCGAATATCGCGTCCACCGTGCGACCGTTCTGCAGGTCAGCGCGTAATTCGGTCAGTCGTGCAATCAACGCATCGAGGGCGGGACCGATGTCGTCGGCATTCGCGGCGCAGATCTCGCGCCATACGCTGGCCGGACTCGACGCCAGGCGTGTGCTGTCGGTGAGACCACGGCCGGCGAACCGCAGCCCGTCGCTCGACGCGGCGCGGCCGACGACGTCCATCAGCACGCTCGCGGTCAACTGCGGCAGATGGCTGATGTAGGCCATCACGCGATCGTGCGCCTCGGCGTCCATCGTCGCAGGCCTGGCACCCATGCCGCGGACCAACTCAAAGAGTCTGTCGGTCGCGGGTGACGATTGTGTCGGTGTGAAGATCCACGGCTTGCCGCGAAACAGATCCGGTCGCGCGAAGCCGAAGCCGCCGCGCTCGGCCCCACCGATGGGATGACCGCCAACGAACGCCGTCGCACCGGACGGCAGCGCGGCAGCCGCATCCACGATGTCGCGTTTCGTGCCGCCGACGTCGGTGACGACCGCGCCGTCGGCCCTGACAGACATGACTTGCGGCAGCAGCTGGACGTTCTGGCGAACCGGCGCCGCAAGGATGATCAGATCTACCGGCCCGATGTCGGCAACGCTATTCGCCGCGCGATCGATCGCTCCGCTCGATGACGCATGCGCCAGGACCGGCGCTCGATCGACTGCGGTGATGAGTGTTGACGACCAGCGCTCGCGCACCGCCAGCGCAATTGATCCACCGATCAGCCCGAGGCCAACGATGGCAATTCGATTAAAGGGAGGCTCGTTTGAGGACATCGTCAACGCCCAACTACCAACTTCCAACTCCCAACCACGCCCAATTCCCAATTCCCAATTCGTTGGTCCTTGGGAGTTGGGAGCGGTTGGCAGTTGGGCGTTGGTGGTTGGGAGTTCGCAGGCCTGTCGGCCTAGCGCGCCCACCCACGTCGGGCAACGGGCTCCATGCAGATGCTCCGTCCGATAGCGGGCGCAATGATCCTGAGCTCCGCCATGAGCCGATCGAACTGTGCCGGGAACATCGACTGAGCGCCGTCGCTCAGCGCGTGATCGGGATCGTTGTGAACCTCAATGATGAGGCCATCCGCACCTGCGGCCACTGCAGCGCGCGCCAGCTGCGCCACCATGTCACGTCGTCCGGCGCCGTGACTCGGGTCGGCGATGATCGGCAGGTGGCTCAGCTTCTTGACGACGGGGATCGCAGAAATGTCGAAGGTGTTGCGCGTCGCCGTCTCGAACGTGCGGATGCCGCGCTCGCAGAGGATCACGTCGTTGTTGCCGCCGGCGAGGATGTATTCCGCCGAGAGCAGCCACTCCTCGATCGTCGCCGAAATGCCGCGCTTGAGCATCACCGGCTTGCGCACGTGACCGAGCTCACGCAGCAGCGTGAAGTTCTGCATGTTCCGTGCGCCAACCTGGAAGATGTCGCAGTACTTCCCGATCAACTCGATCTGGCTGATGTCCATCACTTCGGAGATCAGCTTCAGGTTGTGCGCGTCGGCGGCGCGGCGCAGCATCTGCAGCCCCTGCTCGCCAAGGCCTTGGAAGCTGTACGGAGAGCTGCGCGGTTTGAATGCACCCCCGCGGAGAATCTTCGCGCCGGCGCGCTTGACCGCAGCGGCACTCGCCATGACCTGCTCGTCCGTCTCGGCGGAGCACGGGCCGGCCATGACGATCACTTCGTCGCCGCCTATTCGTACGTCGTCGATCTGGACGATGGTGTCCTCGGGCTTGAAGGCCCGGCTGGCGCGCTTGTAGGGCTCGGTGATGCGCAGCACTTCGTGCACGCCATCGAGAATCCCGATCAACTGCGAGTCGATCTTGTGCGCGCCGACCACGCCCAGCACCGTGCGTGTGGCGCCCGATGACCGGTGCACGTCCATGCCCAGTTCGATGAGGCGCGCAATCACCGCGTCGATCTGCGCCTCGGTGGCCCGTTCCTTCATTACGACGACCATGACTTCACTCTCCGATGATTGAACTGTCTCGTTGCTCGCTTGCCGCGCGCTCCGCTCGTCGGGCTTCGTCGATGACGCGCTCGAAGATGCGCACCACGGCTTCCGCCGTCAGCGGACCGGCCAGATCGGTGGCAGACTTCCTGACGCCGGCCAGGACCTGTGCCTCGCGATCGGGCTGATAGATTGGGACGCCAGCTTCGTGCTTCAGCCGGCCGACTTCCACCGCACACGCGACGCGCACGTTGAGCAGCCGCACCAGCTGCTCGTCGATCACGTCGATGCGGCTTCGCAATTCCTCGATGGTCAGGACTTCAGCCAACGCACGTACTCCTCTACCCGTCTGTTCAGATCCGCCGATGATCCGGCCTCGGCAATAACGTTGACGAGGGCGCTGCCAACAACCGCGGCATCCGCCCATTGCCCGACTTCGCGGACGTGCTCCGGCTTGGAGATTCCAAACCCGAGGGCCACCGGCAGGTCGCTCACGCGGCGGATGCGATTCACGATGTCGTGCGCGCCATCGGCGATCCGGTCGCGGGCGCCGGTCACGCCAAGGCGCGATATCGCATACAGAAAGCCGCTGCCAAGGGCCGCGGCCCTTCGCAAGCGTTCATCAGTCGTCGTCGGGCTGAGCAGGAGGATTGTATCAATCCCCCGAACCGCCAGCATGTCACGGAATTCGCCGGCTTCCTCGATTGGCAGGTCGAGCACCAGCACGCCGTCCACACCAGCGTCGCGTGCCCGGTCGGCGAACCGTTCAGCCCCGAGCCTCAGGATGGGGTTCGCGTAGCTGAAGATGACGAAGGGCGCCTTCACAGAACTGCGCAAGCGTCCGACCATGTCGAGCACCTGTGCGAGCGTCGTACCCGAGGCCAGCGCCCGCTCGGTCGCGCGCTGAATCACCGGGCCGTCAGCCAGCGGGTCGGAGAACGGCACGCCGACTTCGAGGACGTCGGCGCCGGCTCGATCGAGCGCGGCGATGATGCCTTCGGTGCGCGGGAGATCGGGATCCCCCGCGGTGATGTACGTCACCAGACCCGGCGAGCCGTTGCCGCGAATGCGGGTGAACGTGTCAGACAGACGACTCACGTAAGTGCCTCGTTCACGCTCTGCAGGTCTTTGTCGCCGCGGCCAGACAGGTTGATCAGCACGATCGTGCCCGCCGGCAAGTCCTTCGCGATCCGCTGTGCGTGCGCCACCGCGTGCGACGACTCGAGCGCGGGCAGAATCCCCTCGAGCCGCGCCAGCGTCTGGAATCCGTCGAGCGCTTCGGCGTCGGTGGCGTACGCATATTCGGTCCGGCCAAGATCGCGCAGCCACGCATGCTCGGGCCCGATCGCGGCGTAGTCGAGCCCCGCCGAGATCGAATGCGTGAGCTCGATGTTGCCGGCCTCGTCCTGCAGCACGAACGTTCGTGTTCCCTGCAGCACGCCGGTGCTGCCACCCGCAAAGCGAGCGGCGTGTCGTCCCGGAGCGATCTGTTCGCCGCCGGCCTCGACGCCAATCAGCCGCACCTCGAGGTCCTCGAGAAAGCCGTCGAAGATACCGATGGCGTTGCTGCCTCCACCGACGCAGGCGATGACCACGTGCGGTAGACGTCCGACCTGCTCGAGCATCTGGCGTCGCGCTTCCCGGCCAATCACCGATTGGAACTCGCGAACCATCAGTGGATACGGGTGCGGCCCGAGCGCCGAACCAAGCAAGTAGTAGGTGTCGCCGACGTTGGCCACCCAGTCGCGCATCGCCTCGTTGATCGCGTCTTTCAGCGTCTTGCTGCCGGCATCGACCTGGCGCACGGTCGCTCCCAGCAGCCGCATGCGCAGCACATTCGGCGCCTGCCGGCGCATGTCCTCAGCGCCCATGTAGACGTGGCACTCGAGGCCGAGCAGCGCACACGCGGTGGCGCTGGCGACGCCGTGCTGTCCGGCGCCGGTTTCGGCGACGATGCGTGTCTTGCCCATGCGTTTGGCGAGCAGCGCCTGTCCGAGGGCGTTGTTGATCTTGTGCGCGCCGGTGTGCGCGAGATCCTCGCGCTTGAGAAACACGCGAACGCCGTTGCCGCCCGTCGCAGCGGCAAAGCGAGTGGCTTCGTAGACGGGCGTTGGCCGTCCGACGTAGTGCGTGAGCAATCGATTGAGCTCAGCGCCGAAAGACACATCGGCGCGAGCGGCAAGGTAGCCTTCGGTCAGCTCCTCGATCGGCGCCACCAGCGTCTCCGGCACAAAGCGGCCGCCGTAGGCGCCGAAGTACCCTCGCGCATCGGGATCGCGCCGGCCGAAGACGGGGGTCGGAACCCCAATCAGTCGATCCGTATCAACTTTGGTCACAACTCCACCATTCGCGCGAACGCGTTGCGCGCATTCGCCAGAAAACGTGCGACCTTCTCCGGGTCCTTCACGCCGGGAGCCGACTCGACGCCCGAGGCCACGTCAACGCCGATCGGCCGCACCGTCACGATCGCTTCCTCGATGTTGTCCGGCGTCAGACCGCCGGCGAGCACGACCCGTCGATTGCGGGTGGCCAGCGCCGCTCGCGACCAGTCCACAGCCGCTCGCCCACCGCTCCTCGACGGATCTCTCGAGTCGAGCAACAGCATCGTTTCCGTAGGCCAGGTCCACGCCGCCTCGTCCACCGTGTCGAGGGAGACCGCACGGATAACCGGCAGTCCGATCTGATCGACGTACGCCGGGGGCTCGTCGCCGTGCAGCTGCACCACGCGCAGCCTGGCGACTCTGGCGGTTTCTCGAATGCGTTCTACCGATTCGTTCACGAAGACGCCGACGGTCTTCACCGACGGGGGCATCGCTGCGGCAATCTCGCCGGCACGATCCGGCTCGATGTAGCGCGGACTTCCTTTCCAGAACACGAATCCGATGGCGGTCGCCCCCACGCGCACAGCGTCCAACGCATCGCCAAGCCGCGTCATGCCACAGATCTTCAGAATCGGCGCGGAGCTCATACGCGCGCTCCGATGAGCTCGCCGATCGCACGTGCCGGATTCGGATCGGTCATGAACCGTTCGCCGATCAGGAACGCGCGGTACCCCGCAGCAGCCAACCGTTCGAGATCGCTTCTCGTCTGCAGGCCGCTCTCACTGACGCCGACGATGCCAGCCGGCATCTTCGCGGCCAATCGATCCGACGCAGTCACATCGACGGCCAGCGTGCGCAGGTTCCGGTTGTTGACACCGATGAGCCGTGCTCCGCTGTCAATGGCGCGCGCCAGCTCCTCATCGTCATGAACTTCGACCAGCGCGGCGAGTTCCAGCTCCCGGGCGCGTGACTGCAGCCGAATCAGCTCCGGCTGATCGAGCGCCGCAACGATGAGCAAAATCGCGTCCGCACCCGCGGCTCTGGCCTCGAGCAGCTGGTAGTCGTCCACCACGAAGTCCTTCCGAAGCAACGGGAGATCGACGGCCCCGCGTACCGCCGTCAGATGATCGAGTGCGCCGTCAAAAAATGTCGGCTCGGTCAACACCGAGATGGCCGCCGCACCGCCAGCTTCGTACTTCTTCGCGATCGTCACCGGGTCGTACTGCGCCGCGAGCACACCACGCGACGGCGAACGCCGCTTGCACTCGGCAATCACGTTCACACGGTCAGGCATGCCGAGCGCGGCCTCGAAACGATCGCCGCGTGGGCTCCGCGCCAGTGCGCGCCGCTCCAGTGCTGAGGCCGGCTCCTGCGCGCGGCGCGTGTTCGTGATCTGCTGCGTCGCCGCAACGATCGTCCGCAACAGATCCGGCCCACGCGTGTCCGCGGAGGCTGAAGCCTCCGCTCTACGGCCTGGCACGGTCATACCGCTGTCTCCATCTGCGATGCTTTCACCATGGTCTCGAGCGTCGCGAGCGCGGCGCCGGAGTCGATCACGGACGCGGCAACGCCGACGCCCTCGCGGACGGATTCGACTCGATCGGCGACGAACAATGCCGCTCCTGCATTGAGCACCACGGCGTCACGCGGTGCGCCGTCCTGTCCTTCGAGCACTCGCCGCACGATGGCCGCGTTCTCGGCCGCATCACCTCCCAGAAGTTCTGCGAGGGTCGCCTTGCGGATACCAAACTCCGACGGATGAATGAAGAAGGTATGGACGGCACCATCGCGGCACTCGGACACCTTCGTATGGCCGGTCGTCGAGATCTCATCGATGCCGTCGGCGCCGTGGACGACCCAGGCGCGGGTGGACCCGAGCAGACGCAGCGAGCGCGCGAGCAGGTCGGTCAGGTCAGCCCGCGGCACGCCAACCACCTGCCGCGTCGCGCCAGCAGGGTTCGTCAGCGGGCCGAGCAGATTGAACGCTGTCCGCACACCCATCTCCCGCCGCGTGGGCCCGGCGTGCTTCATCGACGGGTGGAACGTTGGCGCGAAGAAGAACGCGATGTTGCCGGTGTTGAGGGCGCGCTCGACGACGGTCGGCGAGGCCGCGAGGTTCACGCCCAGCTGCTCGAAGACGTCTGCGCTGCCGCAACGGCTGGACACGGATCGATTGCCATGTTTTGCGACCTTCGCGCCGGATGCAGCGACGACGATGGCCGCGGCCGACGAAATGTTGAACGTGCCAGCGCGGTCGCCGCCCGTCCCGCATGTGTCGCAGACTTCGCCTAGAGGCCTCGAAATCTTCACCGAGTGCTCGCGCATCGCCCGAGCGAAGCCGACGAGCTCGGTGGGCCGCTCCCCCTTCATGCGCAGCGCCGACAGCAGCGCCGCAAGCGCAGCGGGCGGAACACGGCCCTCCATGACCTCGCGCATGGCGTTCGTGGCCTCATCCATCGTGAGGTCCTCGTGACGAACGAGCTTCTCGATCAGAGTCGTGAACATCACAGATCCAGGAAGTTGCGCAGGATCTTCCGACCCTCCTCGGTGAGTACGGACTCGGGGTGAAACTGCACGCCGTGGACCTGATAGGTGCGATGACGGACGGCCATGATCGTGCCGTCTTCTTTCGTGCGCGCCGCAACCTCGAGGTCGCCTGGAACGCTGTCGGACGCAATCACCAGCGAGTGATACCGGCCAGCAAGGAACGGCTCGTTGATGCCGGCAAACACCCCCTTGCGGTCGTGCACGACGGTGGACGTCTTGCCGTGCATCGGCGTATGGGCACGGGACACCGTGCCGCCGTAGACCATCCCGATGGCCTGATGACCGAGACAGACGCCGAGGAGCGGCGTGCGCGGACCGAATCGCCTGATCACGTCTGGCGTGATACCCGCATCCTCAGGACGACCGGGCCCCGGCGAGATGACGATCTGATCGGGCGCCATGACCTCGATCTCGCCGAGCGTCACCTGATCGTTGCGTCGCACGCGCGGATCGGCGCCGAGCTCGCCGAGATACTGCACGAGGTTGTAGGTAAACGAGTCGTAGTTGTCGATGACGAGAACCATTAAAGGCCTGCCTGCGCCAGCTCCAGCGCCCGAATCACCGCCCTCGCTTTGTCGCGCGTCTCTTCGTATTCCGCCGCCGGGTTCGAGTCGGCGACGATGCCCGCGCCGGCCTGCACGTAGGCGCGTCCGTTCTCGATCAGGACCGTGCGAATGGTGATGCAGAAGTCGAGATTGCCGGCGAAGTCCAGATACCCGACGGCGCCGGCATAGACACCGCGGCGCCGGTTCTCCAGCTCCGAGATGATCTCCATCGCCCGCACCTTCGGTGCACCTGAAACCGTCCCGGCCGGGAAACAGGCGACGAGTGCATCGAGCCGGTCGTGCGACGAATCGAGCTTGCCTTCGACAATCGACACCAAATGCATCACGTGCGAGTAGCGCTCGAGCGTCATGTAGGTGGGCACGCGCACGCTGCCGTACTCGGAGACGCGACCGACGTCGTTGCGTCCGAGATCCACCAGCATCACGTGCTCGGCCCGCTCCTTCTCGTTGCGCTTGAGCTCCTCAGCCAGCCGCACGTCCTCTTCCTCGTTCCGGCCGCGCGGGCGCGTACCGGCAATCGGGTGCGTCTCGACGCGGCGACCTTCGACGCGCACGAGCATTTCCGGCGACGAGCCGACGATCGATCGACCGCCGACCTTGAGGAAATACATGTACGGCGACGGGTTGACGTGCCTGAGTGCGCGATACACCGTGAAAGGATCGGCACTGAGCGGCGCCTCGAATCGCTGCGACAGCACCACCTGATAGATGTCGCCCGCGGCGATGTATTCCTTCGCCGTCCGAACCATCTGCTCGAATTCACCGCGGCTGACGTTCGACGTCACCTCGAAGGCTGCGCCGTCTGTCGGCGGCGCCTTCGACAGCGCGCGATCGAGATCCCGCTCGACGAACTCGATCTTCGCGCAGGCGAACTGATACAGGGACTCGAGGTCCTCGTCGCCGGTAATGCGGGCGTTGGCGATGATGAGAATGCGGTGCCGGACGTGGTCGAAGGCGAGCACCGTGTCGAAGAACATGAAGCCCGCTTCCTCATCGACGGCGGTCGTCTGCTGCAGATCGACGGGCTCGAACCAGGCTGCGGCGTCGTAGCCGAGATAGCCGACTGCCCCGCCCGTGAACCGCGGCAGCCCGGGAACGAACGGTGAGTGGAAGCCGGCCATCATCTCACGCACCGTGGCGATGAATGGCTGATCCGACTCCGACGTCTGCCCCGCGCGATCGACAATCGTCTTGCCGCGCTTCGAGCGAAGAATCAGAAACGGATCCTTGCCGAGGAACGAGTAGCGGCCGACGTGCTCGCCGCCTTCGACCGACTCGAGCAGGAATGCGTGGTCGGCGTGCTCGGCGATCTTCAGGAACGCCGACACCGGCGTCAGCATGTCGGCCATGAGCTCTTTGTAGACGGGCACAAATGTCCCGCGCTGGGCGAGCTCCTTGAATTCTTCAAACGATGTGATCTTCATTCGCGTGTCCGCGGACGCTAAAGCGTCCGCTCTACAACTGCCAGCTTTCGTTTAATCGCGTTCGCCATCACGCCCGGCTCCGGCTTCTGTCCGGTCCACCACTCGAACTGCCGCTCCGCCTGCGCCACGAGCATCGGCAACCCGTCGATCGTCAGCGCTCCGGCGGCTTTCGCATCGCGCAGCAGAGGCGACGGTCCACCAGGCGCGTAGGTCAGGTCGTAGACGAGCGGCCCCGAGACCGCCTCGGCGGGAAGCGGCGACTCATCACGCTTGCCCGCGCCGCCGAGCGGCGTGCTATTCACGAGCACGTCCCACGACCCAGTTCGCGGCGGCCACTCGCCCGCCGACGCGTCGAGCGACTGTGCGAGTTGCTGCGCCTGCGCTGGCCGACGCGCATAGACCGTGACATGGGCCCCGCGCGAGCGCAGCGCGGCGACGACCGCGCGCGCCGCGCCTCCGGCGCCGAGGACAGCCGCGCGGGCCTCCTGCAGACGCGTGCCGAAGACCGCGTCGAGCGGCGCGAGAAAACCGTACACGTCGGTGTTGGTGGCTTCCCAGCCGTCGCTGCCGCGACGCAACGTGTTCGCTGCGCCGACTGACTGCGTCAACGCGTCAGCCGACTGTGCGGCGCGGAGCGCGTCCAGCTTGAACGGAATCGTGATGCTCGCTCCCTGGACGCCCATCGCCGCGGCAAACGACAGAAAGTCCTCGAAGTCGCACGCTCGCAGCGGCACATAGACCGCATCGATGCCGGCAGCCTCGAACGCCGCGTTGTGCATCACCGGCGAAAGCGAGTGCATGGCGTTCGTGCTCACCACACCGTAGACGGCCGTCTCCGGACCCACGCGGAAGAAATGAAAATCGTCGGCCATCGTCGTGGCAAGGAGCTGCCCCGGTGCGACGCCATGTCCCGCATAGGTCCAGCGGGAGCCGTAGTGCGCGGCCAGCAGACGCGACGGCACACCAGCCTCGCCCATCCCGATGACAATCGCGTCGCCTGAGTTGCCGATCTCCCTCAGCGGCAGCGTCTCTGTCAGACGCGAGACGGTGACTGCGACCTTGATCGAACCCGCACCAATGCCCCGCATTGCGCGAACCCGGTCGTCGAGGTCGTGCGGCACGCCATCGAAGTCGTGCGAGGACAGAATGACGCGCGCGGGTTCGCGATTCACGATGGCGGTAAAGGCGCCGTTCGAATGCCTGGTCGCGCGCCATTCGACGTCCACGAACTCCGCGCCGAGTTCGAGCGCACGCGACAGAATCGTCACCCTTTCTTCTTCGCTGCCATCGAACCGTCCGCCCTCCCACGTCGGACGGCACGTCACGACCGCGGGTACGCGACGACCCTGGAGCGCACCAGCAACATCGACATCGCGGACGCCATCGAGACGCAATTCGACCATGTCGCCGTGGGTCGCGCCGTCGCGCGCCGCCACGAGCTCGGCCATAGACTGGCTGGTCACCGTCTCGCAAAGCAGGCTCATCGTCATAACAAACAGACAAAACAAAAACGCCTCTCCAACCGGGTGGCTGAAGAGGCGTTTGGGTCTTGCCGAGTTGCGCGCGTGTGTCAGACGCTAGGCAGCCGCCCCTTCAGTTACAGACCGGTACCACCACCAGTAGCTGGCGGAGGCCGGGAACACGAAGGGGCTAAACGAATGCTGCATCTCGACCGAATTCAGAGGTAGACGGTACTTCAGCCTCTGGGGCGCTGTCAACGACGGCAAGGCCGGGACCCTAGCAGTTTCAGGTGTTTATCCGTATCATCAGGCTTGAGCCCCCGCATGAATATTCTCCGCGGCGCCGTTGTCGTTGCCCTTCTGCTGGCGGTTGCAGCCGGGCTGCCCGCCCAGTCTCGTACCTTCCCCGTCGATGACATCAAGCCGGGGATGACCGGCATCGGCCGCACCGTCTTCGAGGGCGATCGTCTCGAAGAGTTCAAGGTCCACATCATCGGCGTGCTGCGCAACAGCATCGGCCCGCGCCGCAATCTGATTCTGGCGAGGCTCGAGGGCGGACCGCTTGCCAATACCGGCGTGATCGCCGGCATGAGCGGCAGCCCGGTGTACATCGACGGACGACTCGTGGGCGCCGTCTCCTACTCGCTCGGCCAATTCTCCAAGGAACCGATCGCCGGGATCACACCAATCGGCGAGATGACAGAGGACGCGACGCTGCCCGGCCCGAGACGGCAGGCTGCGCGTGTCGATCTGCAGATGCCGTTGACGCAGGAGAGCCTTCGCGCCTCGCTGCGCCAGGCGTTCTCGTGGATCCGTCCGTTTGCGGAGAGCCCGTCGGACATTCAGGTCTTTGGCGACAGCTCGGTCAGCGCCGGCATCGGTACGTTGCTGCGGCCGATTGCGACGCCGGTGTCATTCGGCGGCTTCGAGCCGAGCGTGATCGATCCGATCGTCTCGGCGTTTCGGGACCAGGGGTTCGTGCCGATCATGGCCGCGTCGCAGCAGGTCGCCGTGTCGGCGGCTCAATCGAATGGCTCGTCGCTCCCGGCACTCCGGCCCGGTGATCCGATTGGCGTCGGGCTCATGAACGGTGACTTCGAGGTCGGCGCGACTGGCACCGTCACCGAGGTCGATGGCAATCGCGTTTACGCGTTCGGCCACCCCTTCTATCAGCTTGGTCCCACGCAGTTCCCGATGACTCGCGCGCACGTCTTCACCGTGCTGCCCAGCCTCGCCGCGTCGCAGAAGATCGCGAGCACCGGTGAGGTCGTCGGCATCGTCTCGCAGGATCGCGCCACCACGATCGCCGGAACCCTGGGCCCCGGCCCGTCGATGATTCCCGTCAAGCTGACGCTCAACTCGGAGCGCGGCACGCGCAAGACGTTCAACATCGGCATCGTGCGCGACCAGCTGTTCACGCCACTGCTGGCGTACGTGTCGATTCTGAATACGCTGACGTCGTACGAGCGCCAGAACGGCGTCGCCACTTACGCGCTGCGCGGCGCCGCAACGCTCAAGAAATACGGCAAGGTGGACTTCGAGGATCTCTTCACCGGCGATCAGCCCTCGGTCGGCGCCGCTGCCTCCGTCGTCGCGCCGATCAATCTTCTGATGCGCAATGCGTTCGAGGATGTCGACATCGAAGGACTGAATCTCGAGATCGACGCGAGCGAGCAGCCGCGCAGCGCAACGCTCGAGCGTGTCTGGGTTGACGGCACGCGCGTCAAGGCCGGCGGTCCCGCCACACTCAAAGTCCTGCTGCGAACGTATCGCGGCGATGAGATCACCAAGGACGTGACGATTCAGATTCCTCCCAACGCCCGCAACAGCGTGCAGGTCATGGTCGCTGACGGCGTCCGCCTGTCGCAGTGGGAGTCGCGCGAGCTGCAGGTGCAGCCGCTGCAAACGCACGGTCTGCCGCAGATGATTCGCGTCCTCAACAGCGCGCGGAAGAACAATCGACTCTACGTCCGCCTCGTGACCCGTGATGATGGCGCAGTGGTGAAGGGAGAGCCGCTGGCGGCCTTGCCCAGCTCGGTACTCGCGGTGATGGAGTCCGATCGCAACGGCGGCAGCTTCCGTCCCTTGCAAAGCGCCCTGGTCGGTGAGTGGGAAATCACACCGGGCCTTGCCGTCACGGGCTCACGGACTCTCACGTTGCAACTCGAAGAATGAAGCGACTGCTCCACGTCCTCGTCCTGGTCCTCGGATCAACCGTCACCTACGCTGCGCTCCCGACCTTCTGGCAGGTATCGACCGAGGGCGAGCTTCTGCGCGGAGAGGTCGAGAATCTCGCCATCGATTCGTTCGGCCGTCTCACCCTGGGACCGATCTCGTCCACCGTCTACGACGCGAGCGCGCCGTTCCTGTGGACGGTCGTCAACGGACCGGACGGCTCGCTCTACGCCGGCAGTGGCAACGAAGGTCAGGTCTATCGCATCGACTCGTCGGGGCGAGGCACGGTGTTCTTCGACACTGACGAACTCGAGGTCCACGCGATTGCGGCGGCGCCTGGTGGCGGCGTCTACGTCGGCACGTCGCCGGACGGGAAGATCTACAAGGTCGATGCCTCGGGCAAAGGCGGCGTCTTCTTCGATCCTGGCGATCGCTACATCTGGAGTCTGGCTGTCGATCGATCAGGGAACGTGTTTGCAGCGACTGGCGACAAGGGCGTCATCTACAAAATCACGCCTGACGGCAAAGGCGCGCGGTTCTACGAAACCAAGGCGACGCACGCGATGGCCCTGGCGTTCGATCGCGACGGGCGTCTGCTCGCCGGCACGGAATCCCCCGGGCGCGTCTTCCGCATCGACGCGTCGGGCAAGCCGTTTGTGCTGCTCGACTCCAGCTACACCGAGATCCGCACGATTCGAGTCGATGCCACCGGGAACATTTACGTCGCCGCAGTGAGCGGCCGCAGTGGCGGAGCCGGCAGCGGTGGCCCCGCGTCCGCTGTTCCCGAGCCACCGCCGCAAGTGCTGACGCCGAACGTCTCTACAGAGATCACCGTCGTGGCCATTGCGGAGTCGCCTGTCTCACCGCCACAGCCTGCGACATCGGCGCCCGCGAGATCCGGACCCTCAGCAGGCGCGCTCTTCCGCATCCTTCCCGACGGCGCCTCGGATCTCATCTGGGAGTCGCGCGAAGATCTGCCGTACGACGTCGCCTTCGAGCCCGGCGGCTCGCTGCTCGTCGCCACTGGCAACAAAGGGAAGATCTATCGCTTGTCCGGCGATCCGCTCCAGCCCACACTCGTCGCACGCGTCAACGCCCAACAGGTCACCAGCCTGCAGCCCGAACGCGAGGGCCGCATGATCGTGGCCACCTCGAACCCAGGACGACTGCTCCGCCTGTCCTCGGCACGCGCCGATCGCGGCACCTATACCTCTGACGTGCGCGATGCGCAGACGGTGGCGATGTGGGGCACGATCAAGTGGCAGGAAGGGTCCTCTGGTGGGCGCATCGAAATCTCCACCAGGTCGGGCAACACCCGCACGCCTGACGAAACGTGGAGCGACTGGACCGCGCCGTACACCGATCGTGATGGCAGTCCGATCACGAGTCCGCGAGCGCGCTACCTGCAGTGGCGCGCGGTGCTCGTGGCTCAACGCGGCGAATCACCATATCTGACCTCCGTCACCGCGGCCTACCTGCCGCGTAATCTCCGACCACGTGTCACGTCGATCACCATTCACCCGCCTGGCACCGTCTTCCAGCGTCCCTTCCCCGTCGACCCAGAGATCGCCGGCTTCGAAGGCGACTTGCCCGAGAAGCGAGCCGCCACCGGTCAGGTGTCGACCTCGTCACCGAGCCTCGGCCGCCGCACATATCAGAAGGGCCTGCTGACGATCGTCTGGCGCGCAGAGGACGACAACCGCGACGACCTCGCCTATGACGTGCAGTACCGGCGCGAGGGTGAGACCGCGTGGAAAATGCTGAAGCGCGGTATGAACGAGGCGATTCTGGTCTGGGATACTTCGTCGGTCCCGAACGGGCGCTACTTCGTGCGGGTGGTCGCCACCGATACGCCGTCGAACTCGCCGGCCACTGCGCTCAGCGGCGCGATGGAGAGCACGTCGTTCGACATCGACAACACGCCGCCGACCATCACGGTCACTGCTGTTCGTCGTGAGGGTGCACGCGTGACGATCACCTTCGACGTGCGCGACGCGAACTCCGCGGTGCAGAAGGCCGACTACTCGCTCGACGGCGACCGCTGGCAGACGATCTATCCCAGGGACGGCATCGCCGACTCACGCTTCGAGCAGTTCGAGCTGGTGCTGGACGGAGATGCGGGTGCACGCGGCGTCATCCTGCGCGCGACCGATGCGCTCAACAACGTGGCGAGTGCGCGGGGAGATGCGCCGACGGCGGACTCAGGCCGTCGTTAAGGTCTGGAGTCGATCGGAGCGCTTGAGCGGCGCTTCTTCCAGAGATTCGGCGGGCGGAACCTGTCTGACCGGTGCGACGACCGTCGGCGCTACACGCAGCGCATGCGGATCCGGCGTCTGCACGGTAATCCTCTCAATCAACCACACCATGTTCACAGCGACGACGCGGCCAACCGGCGTCTGCGCCGGCGAGAATCGCGACTGACGCAACGCGGCGTCGAGCATTTCGACGTCGTTGGCATGCAGACCACGGGACTCGCGGCCGCTGCGCTCGTGCTTGAGCAGTTCGTAATTCGAGATACGGCCTTCGCGGCTGACCACGGCGGCGACGGCGAATGAGGCGTCCTCCTCGGGCATCGTCTCGAACCCGGCGCCATCGTCGAGCGCGCGGGGCACCGAGATGCCACCGGCCTTGTCGCTGTCCACATAGTTGCCGGTGTAGCGATCGACACGCGCGTTGTTGCCGGGCATCAGCGGGTTGCGATCGCCGCCAGGATCGGACAGCGACTCGAGCATCATCGCGAGCGACTCCGGCCGCTCGAGCGTCGTGCTATGCAGCACACTCAACGCGAGCGCCAAGCCCACGGTGACCGCGGACGTCGCCCCAAGCGCCGGCCACAGCAGACGCATGTCGGTGAACATTTCGCGGAAACGAGTGCCGAACGACAGCTCTTCTTCGGCGCGGACGCGAATCAGGACGCTGGACTGCAGATGGCTGACCGTCTGCGCTTCCTCGCCATCCGCGCGCGGCGCCATCGAACCCAGACGAATCGAGTCGCCGATGAGCTGCAGGTCCTCGACGCGCGCCGCACACGTGCGGCACCAGCGCAGGTGGGATTCGACGGCGACCTGCTCGTCTACCGACAGCTCACCATCGACAAACCCGTCGAGGTGCTCGCGGGCGTACTCGCATCCGACGTAGGGAATCATGTTCGGAGACCCAGCAGCTCGGCGCGCAGCGACTGCCGCGCGCGTGTGAGCCGCGACTTCACTGTGCCGACCGCAACGCCGAGAGAGAACGCGATTTCGTCGTAGCGCAGCCCGTCGATCTCGCGAAGGATCAGCGCCGTGCGCTGATCGAACGGCAGTCGCTCGAGCGCCTGCCAGATGCGAGCTGAGGTTTCCTTGCTGGCGAGCTGACGGTCAGGAAGCACATCGGTCTTCGACTCGACGTCGCCAAACTGCTGCAGGTGATCGTCCAGGGACACCTGGCTCGACCGGTGACGCCGCCGCCACCATCGCTGCCGGTTTCTCGCCTGGTTGATCACGATGCGGTAGATCCAGGTCCTCAGGGCAGACTGGCCGCGGAAGCTGGAAAGCGTGCGGAAGACCCGAAGGAAGACCTCCTGCGAGAGGTCCAAGGCTTCGTCGCGGTCCCCCAGGAGGTGGAGGGCCAGCGAATAGACCATCCGCTGGTGGATCGAGACCAAGTCGGCGCAGGCGGTCTCGTCGCCCGTATTACAACGCGCGATGAGTGCGGCCTCCTGGGTGTCAACCTCGGACCACGCTACCGCGCCAGCGTTCTTCACCAGGCCTCCGGAAATGAGCGTCCCCATGAAGTTTACACCGTCCTCGACAACATTAGACCCCGCTATTGGGGGGAGGTTCCCTCGGGGGTCAGAACGGGGGTCAGAACGGGGTTCAGGGCAGCCAGGGTAGACACTTCACGTTGGGGTCTGACCCCGGGTCAGACCCCGGGGTCAGACCCCCGGGGCCGGTGTACCATCGCCCCTGGCATGAAACGGCCGGTCCTTTTCACGGTCGCGGCAGTGGCCATCGTGACGGCGGCCGTGCTGGTCTGGGTGGACGCCCGGCGGGAGCGCGAATTCCGTCGGCTCATCGCCGTCGGCGACGCCGCGCTGGCCGGCGGCCAGACCTTCGACGCCATCGAAGCGTTCAGCGGTGCCCTGGCCCTCAAGCCGGAATCGATGCTCGCCTCCCTGAAGCGAGGCGATACCTATCGCCGGCGCGGCGAGTATTCCGCCGCTTTGCGCGACCTTGGCCAGGCAGCTTTTCTCGACCCAGCCGCGCCTCGGCCCATCGAACTGCTCGGCGACGTGCAAACGGCCCTCGGGCAGTACGCCGCTGCCGCCGCTGAGTACCAGCGGTATCTCACCCTCGACGACCGCGCGTCTGTAGTTCTGTACAAGCTTGCCCTCGCCCACTATCGCAACGGCGCCGCCGCTCGTGCCGTGGACCCGCTCCGCCGCGCGGTCGCGATCGACGATCGGTTTGCCGAAGCCCACTACCTGCTCGGCCTGTGCCTGCGGGAGACCGATCGCGCGCAATCGCTGCGCTCGTTGCGTCGCGCGCTGGAGGTCAACACCACGTTCGCGGCTGCGCGCGAAGAATTGGCGCGTGTCTACGAGGAGATGGGCCGCTGGCAGGATGCGATCGATCAACTCGAGTGGCTGGCGGCGCTCGAGCCAACGCGCGCCGAACGCCTGGTGAATGTCGGCCTCGCCTACGCGCGCATCGGCCGGCGCGACACCGCAATCCTCACCCTGGGCCGCGCCGCCGAGCGGCATCCCGAGGCGACGGCGGTCTATACCGCCCTTGGTCGGATCTGGCTGACATCCGCCGAGGCGCAGCAAGACCGGGTCGCGCTCGGCAAAGCCATCGAGGCGCTTCAACCGGCGGCGGCACGCGCGGGCGCCGCAAGCGAGACGCGTGCACTCTACGGGCGCGCGCTGGCCCTGTCTGGCAACATGGTCGCCGCCGAACGCATGCTGCTTCAGGCTGTGGCCACGGTGCCAGTCGATCCGTCGGCCTATCGATATCTCGCCGAAGTCGCGCGCCGGCTCGGACACGCGGCCGTCGCGAAGGATGCGGCCGCAAAGTACGCCATTCTCGGTCCAATTTAGCTGGTTCCGAGGGTTCCATGAGTTCCGGCGGAACGCAAACCACCGGAACCCACGGAACCTTCGGAACCCCTGGAACTGACCGTCGGATCGAGCGCATCGCGCAAACCATCACCAAGGAAATTGAATCCGAGGACCAGCACCGCGATCGCCAGACCCGGAAAGATCGTGAGGTGTGGCGCGTCGAGCAGGTGCGACCGGCCGTAGCTGAGCATCGTGCCCCAACTCGGCGTCGGGGGCTGCACGCCAAGTCCAAGGAAGCTCAGCGACGCCTCGGAGAGAATCGCGCCACCCATGCCGAGCGTCGCCTGCACGATCAGCGCGGGCAGCGTCGCCGGCACGACGTGCCGCACGAGGATGCGCGGCGTGTGAGCACCGAGCGCGCGCGCGGCCTGGACGTACTCCAATTCACGCACACGCAACACCTGACCGCGCACCAACCGCGCGTAGCCGACCCACCCGATCAGCGTCAACGCCAGGATGACATTCGTCAGGCTTGGACCGAGAACCGCGACGACCGCAATCGCCAGAAGCAGTCCAGGAAACGCCATCAGAATGTCGCTGACTCGGCTGACCACATCGTCCACGATGCCGCCGTAGTACCCGGCGATCGATCCCATCAGCGTACCGACGCTCGCCGAGATGCCGACGACAACCGCGCCAACGAGGAGTGAGATTCTCGCGCCGGCCAGCAGCCGCGCCAGGATGTCGCGGCCGAGCTCGTCGAGCCCGAACCAATGCCCCGCGGATGGTCCTTCCAGACGAAGCGGGAGATTCTGAAACGCCGGATCAATACCGGCGATCGCCGGACCGAGCAGTGCGCCGAGCACCGTGAGACACACGATCGCGGCGCCAGCTCTCGTCATTGATAGCGAATCCGCGGGTCGAGCAGACCATAGGCGAGATCGGTCATCAGATTCACGGCCACGTAGGTCACGGCAATGAGGAGGATGCAGCCCTGCACGAGCGGGTAATCGCGGAAGCCGATGGACTGAATCAACAGCCGCCCGATTCCCGGCCACGAAAAAATGGTTTCGGTGATCACGGCGCCGGTCAGTACCGCGCCAAATTGGAGCCCGAGAATCGTCACCACCGGAATCAGGCTGTTGCGAAACGCATGGACGATCACGGCGCGGGCGCGAGAAATGCCGCGGGCACGCGCGGCGCGCACGTACGGCTCACGAAGCTCCTCGAGCAGCGAGGCTCGCGTCATCCGCGCGAGCATGGCCGCAAGTGCGAGTCCAAGTGACACGGCCGGCAGCACGAGGTGCTCGAGACCACCTCGGCCCGACACTGGCAGCCATCCCAACTCCACGGCAAACACGATGGCGAGCAGCGGCCCCAGCCAGAAGTTTGGAATCGACATCCCGGTCATGGCGACAGCCATCGCCGCGTGATCGACGAGGGTTCCCCGCCACGCTGCCGCCGCAATGCCCAGTGGCAGTGCCACGGCGAGTGCGACGAGCATCGCCGCCATCGCCAGCTCGAACGTCGCCGGAAGACGATCGGCAATCTGGGCACTCACCGACGTGCCGGTGCGCAACGACGTTCCCAAATCGCCACGGACCAGGCCGCCGAGGAAATCGGCGTATTGCTCGAGCAATGGGCGATCGAGGCCCAGCTGCGTGCGGAGCGCGGCCACGTCCGCCTCGGGCGCGGCCTCGCCGAGCATCGCCTGAGCGGGGTCGCCTGGAATGAGGTGAATCAGCGAGAACACCAGCGTCGCAACGCCGAGCAAGACCGGAATCGTCAGCGCCACGCGGCGGGCCACGAACCGCAGCACGGCGTCATTCTTTTCTGAGCTTCCCGCTATTGCAAGGAGGCGCGGGTACAATCACTCGCATGCAGACGTGCCATGCGTGCGGCACGGACCTCGCCGACGGTGCGACCCAGTGCCATTCGTGTCTGGTGGCGGTTTCCGAACAACAAGAGGTGTACGACCTCCCGGCAGAGCCCGCGACGATTCCTCCCGAATGGGAAGGCGGAGCCATGTACACCTTGGAACGTTCCGCTCGATGCCCGCATTGCAAGGATTTGATCCGCAGCGTGCGCGTCCTGCGTCTGAAGCGCACGCAGGTCAGCTTCACGTCGCCGCTGCCCCGTGCCGGACGCGTCATCGTCTGCACGTCCTGTCTGGCCATCCTCTCGGCTGACCTCACCACGTTCTGATGGACATCCACATCTGGTCCGACATCGTCTGCCCCTGGTGCTATCTCGGCAAACGCCGCTTCGAACACGCACTGGCGTTGTTCGAACACCGTGACCAGGTGCACATCACTCATCGATCCTTTCAGCTCGACCCGTCACGCCCTCGTCATGAGACGACGAACCGGCGGACGATGCTCAAATCGAAGTACCAGCTGTCGGATCAACAGGTGCGCGAGATGGACGCCCGGATGGAGCACCTGGCTGATGTCGAAGGGCTCGAGTACCACCTTACGGATGCCGGCCTGACCGGGAACACGCTCGACGCGCACCAGCTGCTCCAGCTGGCCAAGGAGCGCGGCATCCAGGATGCCGTGCTCGAGCGGCTGTATCGCGCGTACTTCAGCGAGCAGCGATCGGTATTCGATCGCGATTCCCTGGTGACACTGGCGAGTGAAACAGGCCTCGACCAACGCGAGGCCCGGGACGTGCTCGAGCGGGACGCGTATGTGGACGCCGTTGCGGCCGACGTACGCGAGGCCCGCTCACTGGGCGTGAACGGCGTGCCGTTTTTCGTGCTCGACGGGCGCTACGGCATCTCCGGCGCGCAAGCCGCCGAGGTCTTCACCGAAGCGCTCACGACCGCCTGGGACGACCGCGCTACAGCGTCCGCAGCTTCACGTTCTTGAACTTCACCGTACCCGCGCCGTACTGCAGGGCGATTGGCCCGCGCGCGTGCTTGGCGTCCTGAACGTCCACCATCTTCTGCCCGTTGATGAGCACGGTCATTCGCGGGCCCTTCGCGGTGATATCGATGGTGTTCCACTTTCCGCCGGTGTTGATGACGGAGAGCGGCTTGGCGACGTCCACGATGCCGCCGGTGCGGTAGCTCTGGTCTGGACGCTTGTCGAAGATATTCACCTCGTAGGCGTTCATTGCGTTGATCGTCTTGGGATCGTCGCAGCGAATGAAGACGCCGCTGTTCGCATCGTCGGTGACCCAGAAGTCAGCGGTGATCTGGAAGTCGGTGTACGACATCGGCGTCACCAGGAAGCCGGTGCCCATCGTCGCCTGGACTGCGCCGTCAGCGACGGACCAGTTGGCATTACCGACAACGTCCCAGCCCTTCATGCTGGTGCCTTCGAGGAGCGTGGTCCACTTGCCCTGCGCGATGACCGTGGGCGCGGCGGCGGTGAACGCGATGACCGCGAACGCTGCCAACAGTGATGCCAGTCGTGTCATAGGCCCTCCATCTCGAGTCACGGCGGTCCGGCTGAAGCCGGACACTACGGTCGTGGGGCCCACATCATACGATGGCTTGGGATTCGACCTTCGCGAGGACGACGGCCTTGACGAGCGTCGCGGTCTGACGGTCCAGCCGACCATCAGGCGCCTTGTGCCCTCGGCCGCCAGCGAAGAAATGCTCCTGGAGCATGTGCACCGCCAGCCGCGTTTTCTCGCCAAAATCTCCATCGACCGTGCCCAGGGAGTAGCCGATCGAGCGGAGATCGGTCTGCAGTTCGCGAATGATGTTGCCGGCGATGCCCCCGCGGACCGTCCCGCCGAAGACGCGAGTCGCATCGCTGTCGTTCTGGCGCAATGACTCGTTGGGGAATTGAGTGAAGAAGCTGCCATACAGCGTGGGTGCGATCGGCGTGGTACTCGGCAACATTCCGAGGCCGAGACTTTCAACGCGTGTCCATTCGAACCGGCTGCCCGGGTCGCCGCTCTTGCGACCGAGCCGTCCACTTTCATTGGTGCCGACGTCGCTGTGCGCGACCACGTTCCACGGAACGACGGTCGGGAACGCCGCGCGGATCCGCGTCAGTAGCGCAAGCACCGCATCCATCTGTGCGGAAGGATATGGGCCAGTCTCGTTGACGATCTCGATGCCAATCGTTCTCGAGTTGACGTTGGCATCCTCATTCCACTTTGCAACGCCGGCGTGACTCGCCCGCCGGCTGTCCTCCACCATCTTCACGATCTGACCGTCAGTGTCCACGACATAGTGCGCGCTCGTCGTGTCCGACAGAAACGTCTCGAGCACCGGACCGATGGCAGCCACGCCAGTGTGATGAACGATGACGCCAGTGATCGCCAGGCCGCGCGACCGCTCGTTGGGAGACCGCATCCAGACGGGCTGCAGAGTGACGGCCAACGCTTGGCCCGTCGTCAGCGCGACGGTGCCGTTCGCCGACTGGCCCGGGGTGACGCTCGCCGCGGAGATGATTCCGCCCGTCACCGTGACGTCAATCGAGAGTGAGCGGAAGATCCGGTCGGTTGCGGCAGCCGGTGCGATCGCCGGGCCAACCGGCTCGGCACTGGTGTTCACCGGCGTCACGCTCAACGCGTAACTGCCGTCGGCGAGCCCGGTCGTCTGGAGCGTCGCCGTGCCGTTGGTACTGGTTGTCGCCGTGACCGGCTGTGCAAGCCCCGGCCTGGTGAGTCGCAGCGTCGCGCCGACAACGGGTTCGGAGTGACGCAGCCGATTGCGGACTTGAATGGTGGCCATGTCTGTACCCCTTCTTGCTCACGCGTCAAATGGTCCATTGATCGTGAACGAGCGCGACGAGATACCAGCGGGACTCGTATCGCTCGAACACCAGCAGCAGGCTTGCCCAGTCGAGGCCTCCGTATTCCGGCTTCGTACCGGGCACGTGAGCCTCAATCACCGTCGCGTCCGGATAGATCTCGCGCACGTTCGGTTTCGACGTGGACTTGCCACCGAACTGATTCACCCGTCGCTCCGACGCGGCCAGAAAGTTCCGGTCGTACACGAACCTCGCGAAGTAGCTCGCGAAACTCCGGACGATCGGATCGCCTGTCCCGTCCTCACTGCCCCACATCCGGGGCTTGGGGTCTTCGAGCGCGGTTGACAGCTCACGTGGCTGCAAGACGACGCTCCGTTTCGGATCGACATGTATGTACGGAGAGAAACGTAAACCCTTGACCGGATGAACATGCGCGGCGAGCGCGGCCATGTTCCGCGTCTGAAGCGCCTCGAGGACCAGCTCAGCCTCATGAGTCGCGGTGCTCAGACCCTGCTGCACGGACTCGGCCGAAGCGGTTGGCGCTGGTGGGGACGGAGCCGACGCAGGCGCCGGGACTGTTGACGATGGTGGTTCCGAAGAACCGCCGGGCTGTCGAAGGTACCGGAACGCCGTGACGGCAACCATGACCACCACCAGCGCCAGGAAAATGCGTCGCCACATCATGGCTACGCGGTGAATGCCTCCCACGCGCTGTCCGTGCACACCTCGTTCGGTCTGAACCTCGCCTTGTATTCCAGCGAACGACACCCTTTGACGTAGTACCCCAAGTACACATGCGACAGCCCGCGGCGGCCGGCAGCTTCGATCAGGCGCAGGATGTTCAAGGTGCCGAGGGAACGTTTGTGTTCACGCGGATCGTGGAAAAAGTAGACCGCCGAAAGCCCTTCCGCCAGGACATCCACGTACCCGACGCCGAGAAGCCGGTCCTCGATCCAATAGCTCCACTCCTCCGTCGGGATCGGGTTGATGAGGAACAACTCGAATCCAGACTGCCCTTCGGCGGTGCTCTCACCGCTCCGCGCCGGCCAGCCTTTCGTCTGATGACCGTGGTCGCGGAACGCTTTGTACAACTCCAGCCGCTCGGGAGTCAGACATGGAGACGCGATCTTAAGTGCGACCTCCCGCGCGTTACGCTTCCAAATCCTTCGTTGCGTCCGAGACGGCCGAAACGACGCGACGGGCACTCGGAGCGAGAGGCACTTGCGACACCGAGGGCAATCGGGACGAAACACGACTGGTCCCATGCGCCTCCAGCCAACCCTCAGGAGTGTCATGTAGTCGGACGACTGCAAGTCTGGGGCAAGCCCGTACAGGAGTTGCATGGACTCGTCCGGTAGGTACTCGCATCGCGATGA
>Ga0111538_10000145_pt1 | contig 82832 bp, 79 predicted proteins | sample SoiMethybrSBSTD1_FD_79669 | JGI IMG/M metagenome (GOLD analysis project Ga0111538, IMG submission 79669) | Bulk soil microbial communities from a Populus tree surrounding site in Tennessee, USA - Soil MetaG P. TD hybrid SBSTD1 (version 2)... | ecosystem: Environmental > Terrestrial > Soil >...
CGAAAGCGGGCAAGGCGATCTTCTGCGAAAAGCCGGTCGATCTCTCGGCCGAGCGCGTGCGCGCCTGCCTCAAGGTGGTGGCCAACACCAAGGCCAAGCTGATGATCGGCTTCAACCGCCGCTTCGATCCCAGTTTCGCGACCTTGCAGAAGCGGCTCGCGGCGGGCGAGGTGGGCAAGCCGGAGATCGTCACCATCCTGTCGCGCGATCCCGCGCCGCCGCCGGTCTCCTACATCACTCGTTCGGGTGGCCTGTTCCGCGACATGATGATCCACGACCTCGACATGGCGCGCTTCCTGTTGGGCGAGGAGCCGGTGGAAGTCTCCGCCATGGCCGCGTGCCTGGTCGACCCCGCCATCGGCCAAGCCGGCGACATCGACACCGCCGTCGTCACCTTGAAGACCAAGAGCGGCCGCCTCGCGCAGATCTCGAACTCGCGCCGCGCCACCTACGGCTACGACCAACGCATCGAGGTGCACGGCAGCGGCGGCCTGCTGCGCGCCGACAACCAGTATGCCACCACCGTGCAGAAGGCGACCGGGGACGGCTTCTCCTCCGATCCCGTGCTGAACTTCTTCCTGGAGCGCTACACCCCGGCCTATCGCGCGGAGATGGACACCTTCGTCACCGGCGTGCTGGAGGGCAAGCCGCTCGCGCCGACCGGCGAGGACGGCCTGAAGGCGCTGCTGCTGGCGGACGCCGCGGAGAAGTCCGCGAAATCAGGCCAGACCGTGAAGGTGGCCTAAGGGCGCGCCGGCGCAGATGCAAATGGATACCTCCAGCGTCGCCTTGCGGGAGATCGGCTGGGACAACCTGCATGCGGTTCTGGCGCTGGATGTCACTCCGCCCCAGCAACGATTCGTGGCCTCAAACGCCGTTTCGATCGCCGAAGCGCGCTTCAATCCCGGCGGCTGGTTCAGGGCGGTCTATGCCGGCGAGGTTCTCGTCGGCTTCATCATGCTGTTTGATTCCACGATCCCGGGCGCGATCGCGAGCGATCCAGTCGAGCCGACCGACATGGTGCTGTGGCGACTGATGATCGACCAGCGGTTCCAACGAAAACGGCTAGGCCGCCGCACGCTCGATGCGGTGAGGCGGCACGTCGTAAGCCTCGGCCGATTCCGCCGGCTGCTGACGAGCTATATATCGGGAGAGGGCGGCCCGAAGGATTTCTATCTCGCGTACGGCTTCGTGGAAACCGCCCGCCTGTGGGATGACGGAACCGAGGTCGAGATCGCGCTTACGCTGTAGCGGCGCTGCGCGGGCTAACCCGCTGCCCCCAGCGCGACCACCAGCGACTGCGCCAGGCACATCGACGCCCCTAACGAGCGGAAATCGTGCACCGCCGCGTCCTCGACATAGAACACCACGTCGCATTGCGCGGTGAGGGGGCTCAAGGGCTGGTCGGTGATGCCGATGACCGGCACCTTGCGTTGCGCGGCGAAGGCAACGGTCTCCACCACGCGCGGCGTGTAGTCGGCGTACGTCACGGCGACCAGCGCGTCGCGCGGTTCCATCAGTTGGCGCTGCTCGGTGTCCATGCCGCCGATCGCGTCGATCAGGTTGGCACGGCGGCCGATCTTGCTGAGCGCGTAATAGAGATAGGCGGCGAGGGGGAAGGAGCGGCGCTGCGCCACCAGGTGGATGGTCTCGGCGCGGCGCAGGATCTCGACGGCGCGGTCGAGGTCGCCGGCCTTGGTCTCCTCGCACAGATGCTGCAGGGCCGCGATGTTGGCCTCGGCGAAGCGCGTCAGGATCGCCTGCGGGCCATGGTCGCGCTGGCTGTTCAGCTCCTCGCGCATCGCCGCAATGCGCTCGGAATAGCTCGGCCGGCTTTCACGCAGCCGCTGCTGGAAAATGCGCTGCAGGTCGGAGAAACCCTCGAATCCGAACGCCTTGGCGAAGCGGATGAGGGCGGAGGGCTGCACGCCGGCATGCTGGGCGATCACGGCGATGGATTCGATCGCGATCTCGTTGGGATGCTTCAGCGCGAATTCGGCGATCTGGCGCAGCCGCTTGCTCAGATCCTCGTAACGGCTGGAAATCTCCCGGTTTAGGTCGGCGAGGTTCCGCGCCGACTTGATGGCGGCCGAACGTCTGCCAGTCGGCCGATCGGTCGCGGATCGGCTGCCGGATCGCGTATCCTTTCTCTGTCTTGTCATTGTTCTGCGGGCTCCGGACTCGGTGGTCAAAACACACGCGTTCAATCGGGCTGCCGACCGGGCGCCGTCAAAATAGAATAAAAATTCCCCTTGTCGGATACAAACAAAAAAATCATAATCTGATAACATTGCATGGGACCGTTCTCCACGGTCATGGGTGGTGTGCTGGTCTCATGCTGGCACGGCTTCGCCAAACGCATATCAGGGCGAGGCAGACGAAACGGCACAAAAAGCGCTCTAGCTCACCGCGGATCAACCACGGGCCCGCTTGGATGCCAACACACCTGGGAGGAATCCGATGATCAAAGAATGGACTCAACGCCACAAGTTCGTCCGCATGGCCGGCTTCGTGTCAGCCATCGCGGTCGGATCCCTGTTGCCCGCGGTCGCGTTGGCCGCCGACATCGTGCTCGCGGTGCCGAACGGCTCCGAGGGCGACGGCCTGCGCGCAGCGGCGGACGACTATCAGAAGATGAAGGGCATCACCATCGACATCGTGCAGGCGCCCTACGCCAATTTGTTCGAGAAAGCCGCGAACGCCGGCGCCAGCAAGTCGGGTGCCTACGACATCGTGCTGATGGATGATCCCTGGCTGCCGTTCTTTGCCGAGAACGGCTATCTGGAGCCGCTGGCCAGCTACTTCAAGGCGATCGGTACGGACGGCCCGGACAGCGATTTCCTGGCTAAGTCGATCGCTTTGTGTCGCAACCCGTACAACACCGGCCCCTACGTGTGCCTGCCCTATGTCGGCAATGCCCAGATGTTCTTCTACGACCCTGAGGAATTCGCCAAGCAGGGCCTGGCGGAAGGGCCGAAGACATGGGACGACGTGATCAATGCGGCGACAGCAGTATCGAAGGCCGGCAACGGCGAGCGCTTCGGCTATGTCATGCGCGCGGCGGAGGGCAATCCAGTTGTCGCCGACTTCATGCCGATCTTCTGGTCCTACGGTGGCGATCTGTTCGACAAGGACCGCAAGCCCAATCTCCTGACGCCGGAAGCAAAGAAGGCGGTCGAAGTGTTCCTGCAGTTAAAGCAAGTGTCGCCTCCGGGCGTCGAAAGCTTCCAGGCGGACGAAGTCGGAACCTTCATCGCCCAGGGCACGGCCGCGTCGGCGATCAACTGGCCGAACTGGGTGGCGACCTTCGAGGATCCGGCACAGTCCAAGGTCGTAGGCAAGATCGCCTACAGCGCGATCCCGTCCGGCACCAAGGCGGGCAGCTCCGAAATTGGCCACTGGCTGATGGGCATCATGTCCGACGCGCCGCACAAGCAGGCGGCGTTCGATTTCATGATCTGGGCGACCTCGCCGGAGCAGATCAAGAAGTCGGCCGAGCGCGGCAATCCCCCGGTCCGCTTCTCGGTCTTCACCGATCCGGAGCTGACGTCTCAGAAACAGTTCCGGCACTTCCCGATACTGATGCAGGCGATCGACTTTTCGACCCCACGGCCGCGTCATCCGAAGTGGCCGGAGATCGAGAATGCGTTCGGCGCTGAATTGTCGAAGGCGGTGGCCGGTGCCGAAACCGGCGACGAGGCGCTTGCCAACGCGCAGAAGGCGATCGAGGAGATCCTCGCGCGCTAGAGCTGATGGGGGCGGGACGCTGACCCGGCATAACGTTCCGCCCCCTCGCATTTTGGCCCCAATCAGGCGCATGATGTCTCACCGCCCACGGCGCGTTGCGGGCGGCCGCCGCGCTGACCAGGAACTGCGATGACCGATTGGATCGACCGGCGCCTGAAGTTCCTCTTCCTGGCGCCCGCCATGATGGCGCTGATTGCGTTGACGGCGTTCCCGACCGTCTACATGTTCACGGCGGCGTTCGTGAAATTCGACCCGTCGGCGCCGCTCAACAGCAAGTTCGTCGGCATCGACAATTTCCTCCGGCTTTTCAGCGACGACAAGTTCCACAACGCCCTCATCAATACGGCGGTGTTCTCGACTGTCGCGGTGACGTTGGAGTTCGTGCTTGGGCTCAGCTTCGCGTTGCTGGTCGATACCTATATCCGGCGCGCCAATTTCATCAAGACGCTGCTGATCCTGCCCATGATGATGCCGACGATCGTGGTGGCGATCGTATGGAAGCTGATGTACCAGCCGCAATTTGGCGTCATCAATGACATATTCAGTGACCTTGGACTGCCGCCGTTGTTGTGGGCGGCGAGCGTCAACACGGCCATGTTGTCGATCATCATCGTCGATATCTGGGAATGGACGCCCTTCATCTTCCTGATGTGCCTGGCGGGGCTTTCCAGCCTGCCGCAGGAGCCGTTCGAGGCCGCGGAACTGGACGGCGCCTCTGCCTTCCAGAAGTTCCGGGATCTCACCTTGCCGTTCCTGAAGCCGGTGATCGTCGTGACGCTGTTGCTGCGGATCATGGACGCCTTCCGCCTGTTCGATCAGGTCTTCATTCTGACGGTGGGCGGACCGGCCGGCGCCACGGAAACCTTGAGCTTCTATCTCTACAAGGTGACGTTCCGGTTCTTTGATATCGGGTACGCCGCCGTCATTTCGTTGTTCATGATGTTTGTCGCGCTACAGATTTCCGGCTGGATGCTGAAGCGCACGTCGCTGGACGAGGGCTGAGATGGCAGAGACGACACTGCAGCAATCCGCCTTCACCGAAGCCAGGTTGCGTCAGTTCTGGATCAAAGCCAAGGGCTGGATCGCCCTCGCCGTGATCGCGGTTGCGCTCGTTCAGGCGATCTTTCCAATCGTTTGGCTGGGTCTCAACTCACTCAAGAACCGCCTGGAAATGTTCGCGAGGCCGCCCATCTGGTTCACCATGACGGTGACCAACGAAAACTATGTAGCAACCTTCGTCGAAAGGCCGTTCCTGACCTATATGTGGAACAGCCTGGCGGTGGCTGCCTGTTCGACTTTCTTTGCCATGCTGATCGGCGTACCGGCGGGCTATGCGCTGACGCGGTTCGATTTCGGCAAGGCCAAGCGGCACATCGCTTTCTGGATCTTGTCGACCCGCATGATGCCGCCGATCGTGACCGTCATTCCGATCTATCTGCTGTTCTCCTATGTCGGCCTGCTGGATACCAAGACCTCCCTGGTGATCGCATACACCACCTTCAACCTGCCGTTCGTGGTGTGGATGATGAAGAGCTACCTGGCGGACATCCCGAAGGATCTCGAGGAATCGGCCATGGTCGACGGCGATACGCATACGGGGGCGTTCTGGCGGGTGATCCTTCCGCTCGCGAAGCCCGGCCTCGCGGCGACGGCCATCTTCTGCCTGATCCAGTCGTGGAACGAATTGCTGTTCGCCCTGATCCTGACCGAGACGACCAATGCGAACACGCTGCCCATCGGCATTGCGGGTCGGGTAACACAGTATAAGACCGAGTGGGGCGAGATCGCCGCCGCCGGCTTCGCCGGTTGCCTGCCCATCATCGTTTTTGCCTTCATTGTCCAGAAGCATCTGGTGCGCGGCTTGTCGTTCGGTGCTGTGAAAGGCTGAGGAGGGCAAATGGTCGGCGTGAGTCTCCGTCACGTCTATAAGAGGTTCGGTGAGTTGGCGGTTGTCGACGACGTCAATCTCGAGGTGGCGGACCAGGAATTCCTGGTGCTGCTCGGCCCGTCTGGCTGCGGCAAGACCACGACCATGCGCATCATCGCAGGGCTGGAAACGGCATCATCGGGCGACGTCTACATCGGCGGTCGCCGGGTGAACGATCTGTTGCCGCGCCACCGCGACGTCGCGATGGTGTTCCAGTCCTATGCGCTCTATCCGCACATGACGGTCTTCGAGAACCTCGGATACCCGCTGAGGATCCGGAGCGTTCCGGCGGAGGAGCGGCGCAAGCAGGTGATCGACGCCGCACGGCGCGTGAACATCGAAGAGCTGCTCGATCGCCTGCCCAAGCAATTGTCGGGCGGTCAGCGCCAGCGCGTAGCGCTCGGTCGCGCGCTCATCCGGCGGCCCAACTTGTTTCTGATGGATGAACCGCTTTCAAACCTGGATGCAAAGCTGCGCGTGCAGATGCGCGGCGAGCTCAAGCACCTGCAGCATGCGCTGAAGACCACCACCATCTACGTTACCCACGATCAGATCGAAGCGATGACCCTGGCCACCCGCGTCGCAGTCATGAACAAGGGTGTCATGCAGCAGTTGGCGACGCCGAAGGAGATCTATGACAATCCGGCCAACCTGTTCGTGGCGGGATTCATCGGTTCGCCCAGCATGAATTTCCTGCAGGGCGGCGTCGCCAATGGTGTGTTCGAAAGCAAGGGCGCGCGCATCACGGGCCTGCAGCTGCGCGATGCCAGAGACGCGACCCTCGGCGTGCGGCCGGAGGACTTGACGGTGTGCGGGGCGCAGGATGGCCAGATCGGCGGCGAGGTGTTCTCGCTCGAGCTGACGGGCGATTCCTCCCTGCTGAACCTGCAGGTCGAAGACACGCATGTCATGGCGCGGGTAGATAAGGATTTTACGGCGGAGATCGGTGCCAAAGTGTGGCTCAAGGCGAATCCATCCCGCTGTTTCCTGTTCGATACGCGCACGGAGGCGCGGATTGCGTGAGGGTGCGTCCAGTGCTGACGATCGTATTCTGCGTGTGCGGCGGCGGCGCGATAGCCGATCAAGCCTGGCCGCTGCCGGACAATCCGCCGGTGATGATCCCGGGCGGCGCCGCGCTTTCGCCGGCGGGTGAGGCGGTGCAGCTGCCGACCTTCCGTATCAGCAAGTTCGAGATCAGCAATGCCGAGTATCGCCGCTTCGTCGCGGAAACCGGGCACCGGCCGAGCCATTTCGACGGTCATGCCGAGATCGCGCGCGACGCCTATCCCGTCGTAGGCGTCTCCTGGGACGATGCGATGGTGTACTGCCGCCATTACGGCCTCAGCCTGCCGACCGAGACGCAATGGGACTGGATGGCGCGCGGGCGCGAGCGGCGGGAGTATGCGTGGGGCAACGAAGCGCCCGGCGCCGATCACGCCAATCGCGGCGGCATGGCCTGCTGCCAGCCCGATGATTCCGATGGTTTCGCCGGTACGGCGCCGGTCGGCACCTTCCCCAAGGGCGATACGCCCGAGGGTGTGAGCGACGTCACCGGCAACGTCTGGGAATGGGTCGACGGCTGGTACGAGGATGGCTTGGCCGACAATGCCGGCGAGGCCCACAAGTTCCGTGTGCTGCGCGGCGGCGCCTGGAATTCCGACGACGCGCATCTGAAGGCGAGCTATCGGCTCGGTTATCGCGGCGATTTCCGCTACGCCGCCAATGGAGGGTTCCGGTGCGTCGAGCCTTGATTTTGCTTGCGTTGCTGTTCCCGAGTGTCGCGGTCGCCGACCCCACGCCCGCCGCCGGCTGGAAACTGGAGGAGCTGCCGCTCGGCCTCAAGCAGCCGTCTGGTCTGGCGTGGGCGGACGGCCTCATCGTCACCGACCTCGCGACGGGCCGCGTCGTGCGCGTCAAAAGGGACGGTGTACTAGTCGATCTCACCAAGCCACTGCCGGTCGGAATCGATGTGATGGGCCAGCCGACGGGTCCCTACAAGGTCAAGGTGTTCTGGCATTCGATTGTGGTATCGCAAGGCTGGCCCGATGCCAATGCCGAGCCGGCGCCGACGGACCACGCGATCATATCCTTCTGGAACAGCGAGATGGCTCCGCGAATTACGTCGAGCGACTTTTGGAATCCCTATGACTTCGAGATCATCGAACGCCCCATTGATCTTGCTGAGGTAATCGCGGTCGATGCTGGCAAGAATACGCTGGTCCGCATCGAAGGCGGCGCCGCGAAGGTCATCTACGAATTCCCGCGCCTGAAACGCGAGCCCTCGGAGATGTCGGCCCTATCACCGACCGAATTCGCGGAGGGCACCGAGCCCTACGAAGTCGATGCCGTGCCGGCGGGACTTGCCATCAGCGATGGCCGAGCCTGGGTCACCTTGTTCGGCGGCTTTCCTTTCGTGCCGAAGGGTGGGGCGGTGGTGTCGCTGGCGCTCGAAGGAGACGCCCCCACGCCGCGCACGGAAGTGGGCGGCCTGGACTCGCCGATCGATGTCGAGTTCACGAACGATGGCCATATGTTGATCCTGGAGATGGGTGCCTTCGACATGGCCACGGGCTTTGTCGCCGGTACCGGCCGGCTCTCGGCCGTCGATCTCAGGACGGGCAAGCCCGAGCCGTTGCTCGATGGACTGGATCGGCCGATCACCGTTTTGGCGGCACCCAATGGCGAGATCTATGTCAGCGCGATTTCGGGTCATGTCTATCGACTGAAGCGCGCGCAGTAAGGGGCGGCGCTCCGTTCGCGTCTCGTTTTTGATGGGATGACTGCAAAATAGAATAAAAATTCCTGTTGCCTGATACAAACGAAAAATTCCAGAATCCGCCGCCGCAGTTGGGATGAAGCGGCTTCGGAGCTTTCAGCAATGCCGCAATCAATCGGAATCGGTGTCGTCGGCACCGGCATCATGGGCGCCGCCCATGCCATGGCGTTCAGGTCCGCGCCCACGATTTTCGAGACCACGCTCGGTGCTCGCCTCGAAATGGTGGCCGACATCAATCTGCCGGCCGCGCAGAAGGCCGCGCACCGTTTCGGCTTCAAGCGCGCCGTCGGCTCATGGCAGGAATTGGTCGCCGATCCGGCGGTCGATGTGGTTTCGATCACCACGCCCAACGCGCTGCACCATGACATCGCCATCGCGGCGCTGAATGCCGGCAAGCATGTCTATTGCGAGAAGCCGCTGGCGGCCGACCTTGCCGCCGCCGAAGACATGGCGGCGGCCGCGCTCCGCGCAAAGGGCAAGAGCCTGGTCGGCTACAACTACCTGCGCTCGCCCGCCATCGCCTTTGCCAAGCAACTGATCGCCCAGGGCGCGATCGGAAAGGTGAGCTACTTCCGGGGCGTGTGCGACGAAGATTACATGGCGGATGCCGAGACGCCGTACTCCTGGCGCTGCCGCCGTGACATGGCCGGCCTCGGTGCACTCGGCGATCTGGCCTCGCACCTGGTCAGCATCGCGCACGACCTGGTGGGGCCGGTGCGTCGCCTCGTCGCCGACACCCGCATCGTGATTCCGAAGCGTCCGGTGCCGGCCGCCGGCGACGGCACCGAGCGGCGTGACGTGAAGGTCGCGCTCAGCGGCGAGTACCGCGGGGTGGAGAACGAGGATACCGCCCACGCTCTGGTGCAGTTCGACGACGGCATCATGGGCACCTTGGTCACCAGCCGCGCCCATTGGGGCCGCAAGTCGCACCTGGGATTCGAAGTATTCGGCGCGAAGGGCTCGATCCTGTTCGATCACGAGCGGATGAACGAGCTGCAGATCTATACCAAGGACGCGACCGACGCTGCCACCAACGGCTATCGCCTCATCCCCATGGGACCGGAGCATCCATCCTATGGCCGCTTCTCACCCGCCAAGGGTCACGGCATCGGGTTCAACGATCTGAAGATCATCGAGGCCGCGCACCTGCTGGAGGGTATCGCCGGCAAGGAAACGCTCTCACCCACCATCGGCGACGCGCTGGCGATCGAGAAGGTGCTGCACGGCATCATCGCCTCGACCAAGAGCGGGGCGTGGGTGGAACTCTAGCGCCCCGGTCACGCGATCAGCGAAACCATCGTCACGATGGCTTTCGAAAGATCGACGCCGTTTCGTGACAGCCACTCCTCGTCGCGCTCGATGTCCGACAGGTCTCGCGGTCGCTGCAGGCCGGTGCCGTTTTCTTTCAAGCGTTTGTCCAGCGCATGGACAGCAGCCATTCTTGCCTCGTCCAGATTGAATCCCTGCGCCTCGCATCCCGCTATGTCGGGAAACAGCACGCGCCAGTTGCCGTTGTCAGCCGGCACAATGATAGCGATGTAGTGCGCCATGACTTGCCCTCCCCACCGGATTCTCGCATCCAGTCGGCTGGGCACCGACTGGATGCATCGTGGCGGGAGGTCCATTCGGGACACCGGTGGGTCGACGCCTCGCCGCCGCCCTGGCCGGCGACGGTCGGGGGAGACGCCGCCAGCCATGTGAGCAGGAGACAGCCTATACCGCGAAATCGGCGATGCGATAAGAAATGCAAATCCGGCCGCAGAATCTCGGTACGGCACCGTACGAAAGAACATTTGACTGGGCGCCGATAAGGAATAGGGTCGGTCATCGCCTGCCGACACCTTTGGGCGTAGGCGCTTGGGAGATGCTTCGTGCTCTTGCCCCGCGACGGAAGAGCATGGCGACCAGGACCCCGTCTGCACCCACCAACCGTCTGTTATCGCGCGTTTCCGCGTCCGACTTCGCGCTGCTGAACCCATATCTGGCGCGGGTCGACCTGCCGCTGCGCAAGCGGCTCGAAACGCACGGCAAGCCCATCGATTATGTCTACTTTCCCGACAGCGGATTCGCATCGGTCGTCGCCAACGGCCACAATGGCGCCGTCCGCGGCATCGAGGTTGGCTTGATCGGTCGCGAAGGCATGACAGGTCTCGCGGTTGTCATGGGCACCGATCGAACGCCGCATGAGACGTTTATGCAGAATGCCGGAACGGGGTGGCGTGTGGCGGCAGGCAATCTGCGGCGGGCGATGGAACAAAGTCGAACGTTGCAGCAATCGTTCCTGCTCTACGGACATGCATTCATCGTTCAAGCGACCTACACGGCGATGGCAAATGGCCGCAGCAAGCTCGAGGATCGATTGGCGCGCTGGTTGCTGATGGCGCGGGACCGCGTCGACAGCGACCGTCTGACCCTCACGCACGAATTTCTATCGATGATGCTGGGCGTACGCCGCCCCGGCGTTACGGTTGCGATCAATCTGTTGGAAAAAGCAGGATTGATTGAGGCCAGCCGGGGAGCGACTACGATCATCGACCGTAAGGGGCTGGAGCGGATTTCCAACGGCGCCTATGGCGCGGCGGAAGCGGAGTTCAATCGGCTGTTTGGGTAATGCAGGATCGTCAATTCGGCCGGCTGCCCGCGCGCTTCTTCGGCACCTCCGCCCGCTCAGGCGCGGCGAAAGGTGGCGCGCCGGGGACGTCCATCATGATGCCGTTGCGGTCCATGTTGTGCTTGAGGCGCCGATTGAATTCGCGCCCAACGTCCCATTGCCGCATCGGTCGGGTCCGCAGCCGCGCCCGCACGATGAAGCTGGTGTCGGCGAAGCTCTCGAGCCCCATGATCTCGATCGGCAGCAAGACGTCGTGCTTGAATTTCGCGTCGGCGCGCAGCTCTTCGTCGGTCTGGCGCAGCACCGCCGCGATTTCGTCCGGGTCGTAACGGTACGACATCTTGGTATCGACCACATAGTATGAGTAGTCGCGCGTCATGTTGGTGATGGTTGCGATGGTGCCGAAATTCATGGTGTGGACGGCGCCCGCCTGGTCGCGCAGGCGGATCGAGCGGATGGTCATGCCCTCAACCACGCCGGACTTGCCGCCGATATCGACCACGTCGCCGATATTGATGGTATCCTCGAACAGCAGGAAGGCGCCGGCGATCACGTCCTTCACCAGCGACTGTGCACCGAACCCGACGGCGAGGCCGACCACGCCGGCGCCGGCCAGCAGCGGCGCGATGTTGATGCCGATCTCCGACAGGACGACCAGGCTCGCCATCACGCTGATGACGATGAGCAGGATGTTGCGCACCAGCGGCAGCAAGGTGCGCGCTCGCGCCGAGCGCAGCATAGAATAGCCGGATTCGTCGCGCTGGTTGAGACGGGCGTAGATGATGCCGCCCAGGATTTCCCACGCCGCCAGCGCCAGGATCAGGACGATGGCAATGTCCGCCACGCGGCCCAGGACGTTGCGTCCGGCCGGGCCGAACAGGATAACCGCGACATCGACGCGCCAGGCGGCGAGGATCAGCAGGCAGGCCGCGATGCGCACGGCATAGACGACGAGGCGTCTCAGGATGGGCACATAGCGATTGGCGCGTGCCGCCACCAGCGGATAGCGCGCGACCAGCGCGGCATCGATGCCGGCAAAGCGGTTGAACAGGTGCGGCAGCCAGCGCTCGCCGGCTGCCACCGCGCCGATCACGAGCGCGGTGATGATCGTGGCGCGGACCAGATAGAACATCCCGTCGACGATGTTGAACGCCCAGACCGCGTAGATTCCCACCAGATAGACGATGACCGCGACATGCCAGATCTCCGCCAACCGGCTGCGGACCATGCCGGGAACGATCCGACGTCCGCCCTCCACTGGCGGCCGGCCGTGGATCCATCGGGCGACGGCCTCTCGGTTCTGCAACACCAGGATGATCAGCAGCCCGGTGAGGACGAGGCCCAGCAGCTTCGCCGCGACGACGTATCCCGGCCGCGGCAGGCCGACGAGCATGGCAGTCTCCAGCAGCACATAGCCCCATACGCCGATCACGATCATCCGCCGCGTCCAGATATAGAGATAGACCGCATTCGAATCGCTGAGCGGGAACAGGCGCAACCTCGGTTCGATCGGGCTGAACAGGAAGCGCGCGAGCACTGCACCCACCATGGAGACCAGGGTCGCGTTGATGATCGCGAGCAGCGTCAGGCGGGCCGTCGGAATCGGCGCCACCCAGCCCGCCACGGCAAGCGCGACCAACCCGAATGCGATGATGGGCAGCAGTTCCAGAAGCAGCCGCACGGTGGCGAAGCGGATGCGCCGGAATAACCGGTCGCCCGCACGGAGCGCCAGCCGGCGCTTGGCCGCTTTGACGCCGAGGTTGATGAGAAAGGCGACGATCAGGCCCGCCCCGAGACTGAGCGCAAGGTCCTGGCCGATATCCAGCCACATGGCGCGCAACGCGGGATCGCTGCCCTGGATCTCGAGCCATGCCAGCAGATGGCCCGACGCGCCGAAGCTGCGGCCGAGCTCTTCCATGAACTGGCTGAATTGCTGGAACCCGGCCGACAGAGCGCCAAGGACGCGCGCGCCGAGCCCGCGCTCCTGCACCGGCACAGCCTCAGGCTGCTGCACCTCCAGCAATGTCTCGATTTCCTTGGTGAGTTCGTCGCGCTTCGCGGGGTCGCGCAGGGTCTGCAGCATGTTCTGCAGATCCTCGCGCGTGGCTTGCGGCTGCGCAGACTGAATTTCGCCGGGTGTCGATTTCGGCTGCGGCACGGGGACTACGGTCTGCGCGGCGGCGTGCGGAATGGCGATGCCAAGCGCGAGGGCAGCCAGCATCGGAGCGAGCCACCCTCTCAGCCGACACGTAATTGTCATCGCAACCCCACAGACGGAAGGCGGGCGGGGCGATCTCTCGCACCCGGCCCGCACCTCAGCGTTGCTGGCATGCTCGGACAAAACACGCCCGCAGCCGCCAAGTCATCAAACAATGCTGGGATAAATCCGTTGCAGGGCGGAAAACTGGTATATTAGTGTATGGGCCCTTACAGGAGGCCCAATTTGCGCAATCTCGGAAAAACCGCCCTGCGCGTCACTGAAATCGGCTTCGGCGGCGCACCCCTTGGCAATCTGTTCGCAATCGTGACGGAACCGGACGCCCATGCGAGCCTGGCGACGGCCTGGGACAATGGCTGCCGCTTCTTCGACACGTCGCCGCTCTACGGCTATGGTCTCAGCGAGCGGCGGATCGGCGATGCACTGCGGGAAAAGCCGCGCGATCAATACGTGCTGTCCACCAAGGTCGGGCGCCTGCTCCGCCCGGGCGCGGGGCGGGACAGCGTCGCTGATTTCCGGTCGCCGATGCCGTTCCACGGCGAGTTCGACTATTCCTATGACGCGACCATGCGCTCGATCGAGGATTCGCTGCAGCGCCTGGGGCTCGACCACATCGACGTGGCGCTGATCCACGACATCGGCCGCGACTGGCACGGCGACCGGCAGCCGGAGATGTTCCGCAGCGCGATGAAGGGCTCAGCCAAAGCGCTGGCGGAGCTGAGGGCCGCCGGCAAGATTGGTGCGATCGGCATCGGCGTAAACGAGACGGACGTGTGCGAGAGCGCGCTGCAGGAAGCGGATTTTGACTGTTTCCTGCTGGCCGGGCGCTACACACTGCTGGAGCAGGAGCCACTCGAGCGCTTGTTCCCGGCCTGCCGGAAGCGGAACGTCTCCATGATCATCGGCGGCGCTTTCAATTCCGGCCTGCTGGCGCGCGTCGGGCAGCCGGATGCGACCTACAATTACGGCGCGGTGCCACCGGAGATCGCGAAGCGCGCGGTCGCGCTGCACGAGGTGTGCGCGCACCACAACGTGCCGCTCCCCGCCGCCGCACTTCAGTTCCCGCTGGCGCATCCGGTCGTCGCCACGGTCATTCCCGGCGCGCGCAACGCGGCCGAGGTGGCGAGCCACTGGCAATGGGCGCGGCTCAAGATCCCGGCAGCCTTGTGGGACGATCTGCGTGCGCAGGGCCTGCTGCATGCCGAGGCGCCGGTGCCGCAAGGTCCCGTCCTGTAACCATGCGGATCGATTCTCATCAGCATTTCTGGCAATTGAGCCGTGGCGACTATAGCTGGCTGACGCCGGAACTCGGCCTCATCCATCGCGATTTCTCGGCCGACGACTTGCGCCCGATCCTGCAGCGTCACCAGATCGACGCCACCATCATCGTGCAGGCGGCGCCGACCATTTCCGAGACCGAGTTCATGCTCGACATCGCGCGCCGCACCGATTTCGTCAAAGGGGTGGTCGGCTGGGCGGATCTGGAGGCCAAGGATGCGCCGGAGAAGATCGACCGGCTCTCTCAGCGCGACCATCTGGTCGGGCTGCGGCCGATGATCCAGGACATCCCGGATCCGGACTGGATGCTGCGCCCGGCGCTGGAGCCGGCGATTGCGGAAATGGAGCGCGGGAGTCTGCGCTTCGATGCGCTGCTGAAGCCGCCACACCTGGCGCCGTTCCGGAAATTCCTGCGCAAATATCCCAACCTGCCGATCGTCGTCGATCACGGCGCGAAACCGGAAATCCGCAGCGAGGGCTTCGCGGCCTGGGCCCCGGCGATGCGTGAGATTGCGCGCGACGAGCGGGTGTTCTGCAAGATCTCGGGCCTCGTCACCGAGGCAAAATCGGACTGGCAGACGGACGATCTCAGGAGCTATATCGATCATCTGGTGGCGAGCTTCGGTCCCGGCCGGCTGATGTGGGGCAGCGACTGGCCCGTCGTCAATCTGGCCGGCGGCTATGACCGCTGGATGGAAGCCAGCGTCGCGTGCCTGTCCGCACTGAGCGGCGACGAGCGCGCGGCGATTTTTGGCGGAACGGCGGCGCGGTTCTATGGGCTGCCGGCGTGAATTCTGTGTCTTTGGGAGAATGACGTGAAATTACTGCGATACGGCCCGAAAGGGCGGGAGAAGCCGGGCCTGCTGGACAGGGACGGAAAGATCAGGGATCTGAGCGGTCAGGTCGGCGACATCGCCGGCGAGGTACTGCTGCCGGATTCCCTCAAGAAACTGGCGGCGCTTGACCCCAACACGCTGCCGCTGGTCTCGGGCGATCCGCGCATCGGCCCCTGTGTGGGCAGGATTGGCAAGTTCATCTGCATCGGCCTCAACTACGCCGACCACGCCGCAGAATCAGGCGCGCCCATTCCGAAGGAGCCGATCGTCTTCATGAAGGCGACCAGCGCGGTCTGCGGCCCCTACGACGATGTCGAGATTCCGAAGGCCTCGGAAAAAACCGACTGGGAAGTCGAGCTTGGCATCGTGATCGGCAAGCCGGCGAAATATGCGCCGGAGAATCACGTGATGGATCACGTCGCGGGCTATTGCGTCATCAACGATGTGTCGGAGCGCGAGTTCCAGATCGAGCGCGGCGGCGGCCAGTGGGACAAGGGCAAGGGCTGCGACACCTTCGGCCCGACCGGCCCGTGGCTGGTCACCAAGGACGAGGTGCCCGACCCGCACAATCTCGCCATGTGGCTGGAGGTCGACGGCCACCGCTACCAGAACGGCAATACCAGGACCATGATCTTCAACGTGCCGAAGCTGGTGTCCTATCTCAGCCATTTCATGAGCCTGCAGCCTGGCGACGTCATCTCCACCGGCACGCCCCCCGGCGTCGGATTGGGGCAGAAGCCGAACCCGATCTATCTGAGAGCCGGCCAGACCATGCGCCTCGGCATCGCCGGTTTGGGCGAACAGAAGCAGCGGCTGGTGCAGGGGTGAGGGATAGCGCGAGGTGAATGCATGACCAAGATCACCGCCGTCACCATTCGCGACATCCGCTTCCCGACCTCGCGCAATCTCGACGGATCGGACGCGATGAATCCCGATCCGGATTACTCCGCGGCCTATGTGGTGCTGAAGACCGACAAGGCCGGGCTGGAAGGGCACGGCCTCACCTTCACGCTCGGCCTCGGCACCGAGTTGTGCGTCGCGGCCGCGGAGGCGCTGGCGCCGGCCGTGATCGGGCGCGATCTCGCCGACATCACGAAAGACATGGGCAAGTTCTGGCGCAGCCTCACCGAGTTCCGCCAGCTGCGCTGGGTCGGGCCGGAGAAGGGCGTGCTGCACCTCGCGACCGCGGCGGTGGTGAACGCGGTGTGGGACCTGTGGGGCAAGGCGGTGGAAAAGCCGGTCTGGCGCCTGGTCGCCGATCTTTCGCCCGAGGAGTTCGTGCGCCTGATCGATTTCCGCTACATCACCGATGCGCTGACTGAGAATGAGGCGCTCGCCATCCTGCGCGCGAATGTCGCGACCAAGGATACCCGCATCGACGAGATGCAGAAGAACGGCTATCCCGCCTACACGACTTCCGCCGGCTGGCTCGGTTATCCCGACGACAAGGTGCGGCGCCTGACGCGCGAAGCGGTGATGCAAGGCCTCAACTACATCAAGATCAAGGTCGGCCGCGACCTGGCCGATGACAAGAAGCGGTGCAAGGCGGTGCGGGACGAGATCGGTCCGAACCGCAACCTCATGATCGACGCCAACCAGGTGTGGGATGTGGGGCAGGCGATCGAGTGGGTCACGGCACTGGCGCCCTACAAGCCGCTGTGGATCGAGGAGCCGACCTCGCCCGACGACGTGCTCGGCCACGCCGCCATCCGCAAGGCGGTGAAGCCGCTCGGCATCGGCGTCGCGACCGGCGAGATGTGCCAGAACCGCGTCATCTTCAAGCAATTGTTCCAGGCCCAGGCGATCGATTTCTGCCAGATCGATTCCTGCCGTTTGGGCGGGGTGAACGAGATCCTGGCTGTCCTGCTGATGGCGAAGAAGTTCGGCGTTCCCGTCTGCCCGCATGCCGGCGGCGTTGGCCTGTGCGAATACGTCCAGCATCTGTCGCTGATCGACTACATCTGCGTCTCCGCCAGCCTCGAGCATCGTGTGGTCGAATATGTCGACCATCTGCACGAGCACTTCGTCGACCCCGTGGTGGTGAAGAACGGCCGCTACATGCCGCCGAAGCAGCCAGGCTATTCGATCACCATGAAGCCGGAGAGCCTGGACCGGTATGAGTTTCCGAAGGGCGTGGAGTGGAAATAGTTCCCTTCCCCCCTTGCGGGGGAAGGATGCGGAGGCTTAGCGAACGCAGTGAGCTTAGCCGAAGCTGGATGAGGGGGAGCCGCTGCGCCGATGCCGAACGCGAACGCACGCAAGCTCCGCAAAGGCATGACTGATGCGGAACGCGCCTTGTGGCGCCTGCTTCGCGGCCGGCAGCTCGAGGGTCATCGATTCCGACGACAGGAGCCTATCGACCATTACATCGTCGACTTCATTTGCTTCGAAGGGCGGCTGATCATAGAGGTTGATGGTGGGCAAACCTTCTCCCGCGAGGGGAGAAGGGGAGTTTAAGCAATCAGCTCCCTATGCTGCTCGATCACCTTGGTGAGCTGGGCGTAGGCGTCGTCGAGGTGGTGTTCCAGCGCCTTCACGCAACGTTCCTCGTTGCGCTTCTGGAGCGCGTCGGCGATGGCTTGGTGCTGGCCGATGACGCGGCGTTCCTGGCCGGGGATGGGAGTGGCCATCAGGCGCATGCGGTCGAGCTGTGCCTTGACCCCGTTGATCACCTTCCACAGCCGCAGATGGCCGCTCATCTCGCTGATGTGCCGATGGAACCGGTCGTCGAAATCGATGAAGCCGATGTGGTCGCCGCGCCCGCCCGCGCGCTCCTGCGCCGCGATGATGCTCTGCAGCGTGTCGAGCCGTTCCTGCGTCACGTTCTGGACCGCGAGCTTGATCCCCTCGATCTCCAGCGCGCGGCGGATCAGGCGCCCTTCTTCCAGTTGCTCGCGGTTGATGAGCGCGACGAAGGTGCCGGATTGCGGCTTGATGTTGACCAGCCCTTCCTCCGCCAGCAGCCGCACCGCGTCGCGCACGGGCGTGCGCGAGATGCCGAGCTGCTGGGTGATGTCCTTTTCCACGATCGCCGCGCCCGGCGGCAGGCGCAAGGTCACGATGGTGCGCCGCAGCAGCGCATAGACCTGATCGGGGATCGGCCGGCCGCGGTCGATGCGCGCGTCGAGCGGCAGGCCGGATGGCGCCGCCGCTTCAGCCTGTGCTGGGCGCTTCTCCGTTGTCTTCCTGTTCAGTGCCGGCCTTGGCATTTACCCGGGTTCCCCAACCGCCAAAGAGGGGCGAGCATAACTTGCCGATTGATGCCTCGCTAGTAATATACTAGTATACAGGCACCAAGAACAAGCCATGAGCCGCGCCAAGCGGCGCGCGCTGGGAGATAAAAGGGGAGGTCCGCATGAACGCTTTCAAGCGAATGATCTGTGCTGGCTCGTTGCTGGCAGGTGGTGTGCTCGCGGCCGGCGGCGCCTCCGCTGGCGAGTTCGATGGTGTGACGATCAACATCATGACCTTCACCGGCCCGCAGATCGCCGAGCCGATGCAGCGTCGCGCGCCCGATTTCGAGAAGCTGACCGGCGCCAAGGTCAACATCATCACCGTGCCGTTCTCAGACCTGTATCAGAAGCTGCTGACCGACTGGGCCGGCGGCACTAACTCCATAGATGCCGGCGTGTTCGCGCCGCAATGGATGGTCGATTATGTGACGCCGGGTCTGATCGAGGATCTCAGCGACCGCCTCGCCAAGGACAAAGGCGCGGCACAGGACGACGTTGCGCCGTTCTTCCGCGAATTTTCCCAGAAGTTCAACGGCAAGACCTACATGATCACCTTGGATGGCGACTTCCAGATGGTCTATTACCGGACCGACGTGGCGGAGAAGCTGGGCAAGCAGCCGCCAAAGACCTTGGATGACTATCTCGACTTCGCCAAGGCCGCGAACGGCCAGGACTGGAACGGCGACGGCAAGCCGGACTACGGTTCCTGCATCTCCAAGAAACGCAATGCCCAGGCCTATTGGGCGATCATCTCCATCGCCGGCGGAATGATCCAGACCCAGGGTACCAGCCAGGGCGTGTTCTTCGACACCAAGGACATGAAGCCGCTGGTCAACAACGAGGCGTTCGCCACTGCGCTTGCCTTCTACAAGGACAGCACGCAATACGCGCCGCCGGACGAGATCAATCTCGATGTCGGCGACACGCGCAAGCTGTTCACCTCGGGCCAGTGCGCGCTGACGCTGGATTGGGGCGACATCGGCACGCTCGCCATCGATCCCAAGGAATCGACTGTGCAGGACAAGGTCGGCGCGGTCGTCCTACCTGGCTCGACCAAGGTGCTGGACCGCGAGACCGGCAAGCTGGTGGCATGCGATGCCAAGACCTGCCCCTACGCGGTCGACGGGGTCAATCACGCGCCGTTCGCGGCGTTCGGCGGCTGGTCCGGCGGCATCAACGCCAAGGCCGACCCCAAGGTGAAAGATGCGGCCTATGCCTTCTTCTCCTTCATGACCGCGCCGAAGCAATCGAACGAGGACGTGACCATCGGGCGGACCGGCTTCAATCCCTATCGCCTGTCGCAGTTCCAGGACATGACCTTGTGGAAAAAGGCGGGAATGAGCGAGAAGGCGGCGAAGTCCTATCTCGGCGCCATCCAGGACAGCCTCAACAGCCCGAACATGGTGCTGGATCTGCGCATCCCGCAGAACCAGAAATACGAGCAGGTGATCCTCGACACCGCGGTCGCGCGCTTCCTGGCGGGCGAACTCAATACCGAGGACACGATGAAGTCGATCGAAGACGGCTGGAACGAGACCACCGACGAGATCGGCCGCGACGAGCAACTGGCTGCTTACAAGTCGACGCTCGGCGCGCAATAATCGCGAACACCCAGGGCATGTCCCGCCGTTCCCTTGGGTTCCTTGGGGCGGCGGGACTTTCTTCATCAGGTTGCCGCAGATGAAAGCAAGCGCTCAAGAAAATCCCCTCTCCCCTCGAGGGAGAGGGTTGCGGAGGCTTAGTGAGCGCAGCGAGCTTAGCCGTAGCTGGGTGAGGGGGCGCGCCGCAGGCGCACAGCGCGCCAGCGCTGCAATGGTGCGGCCTGACTCGGTCCGTTTGGCGCTCTGGCGAGCGCGCGCACCTCTCGGCGTGCTACCCCTCATCCAACTTCGGCTAGGCTCGGCTTTGCCTCGCCAAGCCTCCGTATCCTTCTCCCTCAAGGGGAGAAGGGTGTTATCTGGGGGGCCATAGATTGCGCGGGTCCTTCTCCGCCTGGAGCGAGCGGCAAGCTGACCGGTTGTTCGTCCTGCCGGCGGTCATCGTCATCCTCGCCTTCTCGATCTTTCCGCTGCTGCTGTCGGCCTATCTCTCGGTCAGCCGGTTCAAGCTCGGCGCTGGCGGCTACGAGATCAAATACATTGGCTGGCTGAACTACAAGAAGCTGCTGTTCGGCAGCGAGCAGTTCCATTTCGTCGGCCGCTTCGCCGGTGTGCCGCTGTGGTGCTGGGCAGCTTTAGCGCTGCTGGTCTATTGGGTTGGGCGGGCGCTGTTCCTCTATTTGCGCTCCGGCCGCGTCTCTATCCTCGGGTTGGTCGGACGCCTGATCTCAGCCATCACCATCCTCGGCATCGCCTTGCTGTTCGCGACCACGTTGGGCGGCGGCGGGCAGCTCGGCTCGGCCGGCGTCACCGTGCTCTATGTCGTGGTCGGCGTCGCGGTCCAGTTCGCCATCGGGCTCGGCCTCGCGCTGCTGTGCGCGCAGCGCATCCACGGCCGCGCCTTTTTCCGCCTGGTGTTCTTCCTGCCCTTGATGGTGACGCCGGTCGGCATCGCCTATGCATTCCGCATGCTGGCCGACATGACGCAAGGGCCACTCTCGCCGATCTGGAGCGGACTTGGGCTCGGCACCTTTTCCTGGGCATCGGATGCCTGGTCGGCGCGCATCGTGGTGATGGTGGGCGATGCCTGGCAGTGGATCCCTTTCATCTTCATCGTCATGCTGGCCGCGATCGAAAGCCAGTCCAAGGAGCAGCTCGAAGCGGCCTCGATCGACGGCGCCAGCTTCTGGCAGCGCTTCCGCGACATCACCTGGCCGGAGATCGCGCCGGTGGCGGCGACCGTCGTCCTCATCCGCATGATCGAGGCGTTCAAGATCATCGACCTGCCCAACGTGCTGACCAACGGCGGGCCGGGCATCGCGACCGAATCCATGACCCTCCATTCCTTCATCGCCTGGCGCACGCTCGATCTCGGCGGCTCCTCGGCGGTCGCCTACATGCTGCTGTTCCTCTCGACCGTGTTCAGCGTGTCGTTCTTCAACCTCGTCATCCTGCCCATGCGCGCGAGGCGGCAATGACCATCGCCATTCCCGCCGAACGCGCGCAAGCTCGCCGCAAGCTCGGCGCCATGTCGCCGGGGGTCGCGATCCTGGTCTATGCACTGCTGGCGCTGTGGACCCTGGTCGTGTTGTTCCCGATGTATTGGCTGGTGGTCACGTCGCTGAAGGAGCCGATCGACGTTTCGACCGGGCCCTATTACCTGCCGTTCATCGACTTCCAGCCATCTCTGCACGCCTGGCGCTACATCTTTGTCGATCTGGCCAACGATACCTTCCGCCCGTACATGAATTCCGTCATCGTCGCGTTCATCTCGACGGCGGTGGCGATGCTGGTGGGATCGATGGCGGCCTATGCCCTGGCGCGCTTCACCTACAAGCCAAAGATCGGGATCATCCTTCTGTTCATCCTGCTGGTGGCGCTGGCGGTGACGGCGGTGATGCACTGGTCGGTCGATTGGCGCATCGCGAGTGCGACTGGATTCGCGCTGTTCTTCTTGATCGGCCGCGCTATCGCGGGGCGCCTGCGCCGCGCGGTCGGCAACAGCGACATCCTGTTCTGGATGATCTCGCAGCGCATCCTGCCGCCGGTGGTCGCCGCGATCCCCATCTACGTCATGTTCCAGCGCCTCGGCATGCTGGACACCCATCCGGCGCTCATCCTCACCTACATCACGATCAACCTGCCGATCGTGGTATGGCTGATGTACGACTTCTTCACCGGCATCCCGAAGGACCTGGAGGAAAGCGCGCAGCTCGATGGAGCGGGACGGTTCCGCATCTTTTTCGGCATCGTGCTGCCCTTGTCCAAGGCCGGGCTTGCCGCGACCTCGCTGCTCGTCCTCATCCTGGCCTGGAACGAGTATCTGCTGGCGCTGGTCCTCTCGACGGCGCACGCCCAGACCATTCCGCTGCTGGTGGCGGCGCAGAACGCGACCCGTGGCCCGCAATGGTGGTACATGTCGGTGCTCATCATCATCATGATCCTGCCGGTCATGGCGCTCGCGCTGGCCTTGCAGCGTTTCATCGCCAGCGGCCTGCTGCTCGGCGCCGTCAAGGGATAGCACATGACCATCCGCCTCGACCGCATTTCCAAATCGTTCGGCGCGCTAACGGTCTTGCAAGAGCTGAGCTTGACTGTGGAGCCGGGCGAATTCCTGGTGCTGCTGGGCGAATCCGGCTGCGGCAAGACCACGGCCTTGCGCATGATCGCGGGGCTGGAGAGCGTGACCAGCGGCCGGATCGAGATCAATGGACGCGAGGTGACCGACGTCGCGCCCAAGGACCGCGACGTCGCCATGGTGTTCCAGAGCTACGCGCTCTATCCGCACATGACGGTCGCGGAAAATATCGGCTATCCCCTGAAGATCCGCCAGGCGCCGAAATCGGAGATCGAGGCGCGCGTGCGCGAAGTCGCCGCGCAGGTCCAGCTCGACCCGCTGCTCGGCCGCTATCCGCGCCAATTGTCCGGTGGCCAGCGCCAGCGCGTCGCCCTCGCGCGCGCCATCATCCGTCGCCCGGCGGTCTTCCTGATGGACGAGCCCTTGTCGAACCTTGACGCCAAGCTGCGCGGCCACATGCGCGCCGAGCTGAAGCACATGCAGCACGACCTCGGCGTCACCACGATCTATGTGACCCACGACCAGATCGAGGCCATGACGCTGGCCCACCGCGTCGCGTTGCTGGATCGCGGCCGCCTGCAGCAGCTCGGGCCACCAAGCCAGATCTACAACGACCCCGACAATCTGTTCGTCGCCGGCTTCATCGGCTCCCCTCCGATGAACTTCCTGAAAGGCTCGTTGAAGGCCGGCCGCTTCGAAGCCCCCGGCATCGCCATCGGCAGCCCGATCCGCGGCGAAGCAGCGAGCGCCGTCGCCGGCATCCGCCCGGAAGATTGCGCGCTGACGTCCGCCGGCACCGGTGACCTCGACGCCGAGATCTACTCGACGGAATTGATCGGCGACCACGTGCTGGTGACCTGCCGCCGCGAAGCCCAGCCCATCGCCATCAAGGCCGCGAAGGACTACACCGCCGGCATCGGCGCCAAGGTCGGAATCCGCCTGAACCCGCAGAGCTTGTATTTCTTCGATGAGAAGGATGGCAGGCGTGTGAGATAGCGCCAAGACCCCTCAGATGATCTCAGACGAGCTGTCGGCGCGGAATCGTGCGGACGAGTTCCTGCATCTTGAGCGCGGCAGCGAGGACATCTTTGAGGCCGTCGCTGATCTCGCTCTGGCCATCGACCTGTGACAGCAGCAGGTCGACCGTTCCGATGATCGTGGCGAGCTTGTTGTTGATATCGTGAGCAATGCCGCCGCTACGCATGCCGTCCAGATCGATCTCATTCATCTCAATTTCCGCAATTCGCGCCGTGATCCGAGCATCTTTCCCGAACGGCGTGAAAGTTGCCTTAATGCTAGTCGCGATCGACGTGCTCGGAGGTATCGGTTCCGTAAGGCAAACGTGTTAGGCTATGCGTCATAGGGAGTGGCCGAGGGGAGTTCCGATTCGGCGAAGGGCGCGATCCCAGTGGCCAATGGATCGCCGAGACGGAGTGCGTCGTCTTCAATATCCCCCTGGCCGAGGGTCTGGACCTCGCCCGGCGGTTCGATCAGAACGCAGTGGTCTTCATTGAGCGCGGCAAGGCGCCGCGGCTGGAATTTGCGGAGGGGTAAGACTCATGACCCAGATGCTACCCACGGGGACCGCTCCCACCCTCGAGACGGAGCGCCTCATGCTGCGCGCCCACCGGCTGGAGGATCTCGACGATTGCGCGGCGATGTGGGCCGACCCGGTCGTCACCCGCCATATCGGCGGCAAGCCGTTCTCGCGCGAGGAGACCTGGTCCAAGATCCTGCGTTATGCCGGTCACTGGGCGCTGATGGGATTCGGCTATTGGGTGGCCGAGGATAAGGCATCAGGCAACTTCCTCGGCGAAGGCGGCTTCGCCGAGTTCAGGCGCGATCTTCATCCGCCGATCGAGGGCCATCCGGAAATCGGCTGGGCGTTCGTTCCTTCGGCGCACGGCAAAGGCCTCGCGACCGAAGCCGTGCGCGCCCTTTGTTCCTGGGCCGACCAGCACTTCGGATCGACGCCGACGGTCTGCCTGATCGACCCGGAGAACATCGCCTCCGCCTGGGTGGCCAAGAAATGCGGCTACCAGGAATACCTGCGCGCCACCTACCGCGACCACCCGACGATGCTGTATCGGCGGGCCGCTAGCTGACGGTCACACCGACAGCTTCGGATCGCCCGCGGGGCCGATATCGATGGTGTCGGTGACTTCGGCGTCTTGGGGCACCAGGCTGGTCTTCTGATCATCCGCCCAGTGCGCGACCTTCACGATGTAGGTCGACTGCTCGACCTCATCGCCGCCGCGTTCGACGACGTGCAATCCTTCCGATCCAATGAAGAAAGTATGCGGCCCGAACACCGATTCCAGTTCCTTGACGGTTGGGTGATCGTCCGGGATCACCTCCGCTGGCAATTGGTCCAGCACTTGGTCGACCTGTGTGTCTTTCAGCTTCATGCCTCGGGTTCCTTGGCTAAGGTTAACGTTTCGCCAACAAGGAACGCAGGCGGGCGTTCCAAAAGGAAAGAAAGCCCGGTGCGACCTACTGCCTCAGCGGCCCGGGCGGTATGCCCGACATCCTGGATGTTCATGTGATTGCAAATAGAATCCGAGTAATTGGAATAATCAGAATAAAATGAGTGTAATAATAAACCGTTTCTTAACCTTAAAAACATGCATTCCCTCAGAAAAGTTCACGGATATGATCTTGAGTAGTGTCAGAAGTAGCAAATTATGCTACAACGTTACACGGGGGTAGCTAGCTCGGGAAATACTTGGGCCGTTCGGAACTTACTTGGGGAGAGGGTCATGACCAAAGGCACGCATCCCAGGGGGACCAACATCTTTGACCCCGATCATGCCAACTCGCCGGGTTGGCATCATCCGCGCGCTGGCGCCGGCCAAGCCGGGCACGGAGCCCCGGCTGCGGGTGCAGATGCGACGACGGGCGCCACCGCCAAGCTGACGGTCACATTCAATTCCGAGGAAGCGGGCTATTCCAACTCGATGGGTTGGTACAACGCGCGCACCGGCCAGGCCGGCATCCTGTTCCAGGATCTCAATGACGACGGCCGCAATGCCGCGGTCCATGCCGGAGATGCGCGCACCCTCAACGCGCTTCAGAGCGATCTTGATGCCGGCAACATCGGGTTCTTCATGATTCCCGATGGCGCCAACGAACTTTCGAAATCGACACTGTCCTCGCCGATGAGATTTGAGGTCGGGTCCAATGGCACGGGACGAATTGTCATCGATCGCCAATACGGTCCCGATGCGGTGCTGAGCGGCAACCAAGGCGACGTGCTGTTCAGCAATCAGGCCTACAACAAGGGTGGCTACGACTACGTCTCGGGCAAGGTCGGCACCAACGGGCAGACCCAGGCGCAGAAATTCGGCACGCAATCCGACGGTTCCGACGGCATCCTGGGCACGATGGCCTGGGACGACCAGATGGTCCGGCAATGCGGCTCAGGCACGGACCGCGATTTCAACGACCTGGTGTTCACCGTCACGAAGGAGGGATCATCCAACCCGCCGTCCAACAGAGCGCCGACCGACATCAATCTCGGCAACGCCAGCATCAACGAGAATGCGCCAGGCGGTGTGGTCGGCAAGCTTTCGACCACCGACCCCGATGCGGGCAACACGCACAGCTATACGGTCAGCGACAGCCGGTTCGAGGTGGTCGATGGCCAGCTGAAGCTGAAGAGCGGGACCAGCCTGAATTACGAGACCCAAGGCAGTGTCCAGTTGAAGGTCACCACCACTGATCAGGGCGGTCTGACCTACTCGGAGAGCTTCACCATCACCGTCAAGGATGTGAACGAGGCTCCGACCGACATCGGCCTCAGCAATCTCACGGTGGACGAGAACGCGAGCGGCGCCGTCATCGGCAAGCTGTCGACCACCGACCCCGATGCGGGCAACACGCACAGCTATACGGTCAAGGACAGCCGTTTCGAGGTGGTCGATGGCCAACTGAAGCTGAAGAGCGGCACCAGCCTGGACTACGAGACCCAAGGCAGCGTCCAGCTCAAGGTCACCACCACCGATCAGGGCGGCCTCAGCTATTCAGAGAATTTCACCATCGCGGTCAAGGATGTGAACGAGGCGCCGTCCAACAGCGCGCCGACCGACATCAATCTCAGCAACGCCAGCATCAATGAGAATGTGCCGGGCGGAGCGGTCGGCATGCTGTCGACCGTGGACCCCAATTCCGGCAACACGCACAGCTACACGGTCAGCGACGATCGTTTCGAGGTGGTCAATGGCCAGCTGAAGCTGAAGAACGGGACCAGCCTGGATCACGAGACCGAAGGCAGCGTCCAGCTGAAGATCACCACCACCGACCAAGGCGGCCTGAGCTATTGGGAGAACTTCACCGTCACGGTCAATAACGTGAACGAAGGCCCGGGCGCCCTTGTCGACGAGAACGCCTCCGCGAACGTCGTCCTGGAGACGGCAGCCGTGGGTAGCGCGGTTGGAATCACAGCCTCGTCGATCGATCCGGACGCCGGGGATTCCGTCACCTACAGCCTATCCAACGACGCGGGCGGCCTGTTCGCCGTCAACTCGACCACAGGTGTCGTGACGGTTGCCGGCGGGCTCGACTACGAGACGGCGACCCAGCACACCATCACCGTACGCGCCACCGACGGCTCCGGCAAATTCAGCGAGAGCGACTTCACCATCCAGGTCGGCGATGTCAGCCAACACGCGGTCGACGGCTATATCGCGGGCGCGACGGTGTTCGCCGACACCAACGGCAACGGCGTCCGCGACGCGGGCGAGGCCTTTGCCACGACCGGCGCTTTTGGCGACTTCGAGCTCGATTCGAAGGGTGCGCCATTGGTGATGGTCGGCGGCTACGACATCGCGACCGGCCTGTCGTTCGAGGGCAAGCTGACCGCAAATGCGGGATCGACGGTGATCACGCCGCTGACCACGCTGCTGGTTGAACTCGGGAAAGCGGGAGTGCCGAATCCGAATGCGACCTTGTCGAGCGCGCTCGGCCTGCCGGGCGTGTCGGATTTCGGACAGCTCGATCCGATCGCCGCGGCGGCAACGTCCATCGGAGCCTTCGCGCGCTCCAGCCAGGTTCTCAATACGGTCGCCATGGTGGCCAATCTGATCGTCGGCGGCAACCCGGCCCTCGGCCTGGAGCAGACCATGGCGGCGACCTTCGCGATGCTGGCAGCACAGGCTGCCGACGGCGCGCTGGATCTCAGCGATACCGCGACGCTCGCGCAGTTGATCAACGGCACGGCGAGCTACCTTGGAACCACTGCGCCTAACCCTCAGCTCGTCACCGACGCGGCGACGGTCATCGGCGCTTCGAACGGGGCGATCGACGGGATCGTCGCGGGCGGCGGCAGCACGGACGGCATGCTCGGCCAGATCAGCGCCGTGTCGATAGTGGCACAAGGCGAAGCCTCGCTGACATTGAAGTGGGCAGGGGCAAGCGGAGATTCGGAAGGCCTGGTTGAGAGCTTCACCGGAGCCGCCCTGACAAGCCAGGTCGGGTTTGCCGTGAGCCAGGTGGGCAACCTGCATGGTATCGGGATTGCCGGCACGACGGGCAACGACGTGATCGGCGGCACGAATGGCGCCGACACGATCGTGGGCGGCGCGGGCAAGGACACGCTGTCAGGCGGCGCCGGCAACGATCACCTCTATGGCGGCACCGGCGACGACATCCTCAATGGCGGGGACGACGAGGACCACCTGATCGGTGGTACCGGCGACAACCTGCTGAATGGCGGTCTCGGTGCGGATATCTATTTCCATTCCGGTACCCCGGCCGACGGCGACGATGTCGTCAAGACCAGCGACGACGGCTTCGACCGCGTGTCCATCAGCACGGCCGATCTCTACGACCTGAACTACGTGCGCTCCGGCAATGATCTGGTGGTCGGCGCCTACCATTTAGGCGGTCCCGCCTTCGACGGATCGATCCGGGTGGCGGACCATTACGCCGGCTCGTCGATCGCCTTTGTCGAGATCGACACCGCCCACAATCTCCTCTACGGCACCAATCCGGACGTCGCGCGGTTCTTCTTCACGACGGATCTTGCGAACGGGCTCGAGAATGACGACGCGGCAGAGGTTCTGCTTGGCGGCGATGCCGACGACGTCATCAACGGCAACGGCGGATATTACGACGCCCTCTTTGGCGGCGGCGGCGACGATGTCATCAACGGCGGCGCTGGCGGCGTCGACAACCTGCGCGGCGGCGCAGGCGACGACCAGATCTATGCCGGCGACGGCGACGACATCATCAGTGGCGACACCGGCAACGATGTCCTCAACGGCGGCGATGGCAGCGACACGTTCCTGTTCAACCTCAGCCAGTCAGGGGCCGATACGCTGGTGGCCTTCGATCGCCTCGATGACAGCCTGTCCTTCACGGGCATCGTCGACAAGGGAGCGGCCGGCATCGATCTGAACGACTTGTTGGCGATGGTCTCCAGCGTCACGGACCTGGGGCAGGGCGGCGATGTGGTGGTGCAATTCAGCACCGGAGCCAGCCTGACCTTCCAGGGCGCCGGCACGTTGGGCAACTCGATCCACAACGTGACCGCACTGGTCGGCAACAGCTCGACCCAGATCCACGTCGCGTAGGAGCTTCACGCGCGACGTTCAATGTCCCAGGATCTGCCCCAGGAAGGTGCGTGTCCGCTCGTTCTTGGGCGTTGAGAAGAACGTCTGGGGCGGCGCGACTTCGACCACCTCGCCGTGATCCATGAATACCACGGTGTCGGCGACCGTGCGGGCGAAGCCCATCTCGTGGGTGACGCAGATCATGGTCATGTGCTCTTCCGCCAGCTCGATCATCACATCGAGCACTTCCTTGATCATCTCGGGATCGAGGGCGGAGGTTGGCTCATCGAACAGCATGACCTTGGGCTCCATGCACAGCGAGCGGGCGATCGCCACCCGCTGCTGCTGGCCGCCGGATAGCTGACTGGGATATTTGTGCGCCTGCTCGGCGATCCGCACGCGCTTCAAGTAGCGCATCGCGGTCTCCTCCGCCTCCTGGCGTCCGATGCCGCGCACCTTGCGCGGTGCCAGGGTCAGGTTCTGCAGCACGGTCAAATGCGGAAACAGGTTGAATTGCTGGAACACCATGCCGACTTCGCGCCGGATCAAATCGATGTTCTTGAAGCCCGGCGTCAGCTCGACGCCTTCGATCAGGATCTGGCCTTCCTGATGATGCTCCAGCCAGTTGATGCAGCGGATCGCCGTCGACTTGCCAGATCCGGAGGGGCCGCAGATCACCATGCGTTCGCCCTTGCCGACCGTCAGCGACACGTTCTTGAGCGCCTGGAACGTGCCGTACCACTTGTTGACGTTCCGCATCTCGACCATCGGCGCATTGGCATCGAGCGGCAGCGGATTTGGCTGAGCGTTCATCGGAGCGTCCTGTCTAACGAGCCTGGTTCAGCTTGCGCTCCAGCACCCGGGCGAAATGGGTGAGCGGGAAGCACATGCAGAAATAGATCAGCGCCACCAGCCCATAGACCACGACCGGCTGGAAGGTGGCGTTGGTTACGATCTGGCCGGCCTTGACCAGTTCATTGAAACCGACGATCGAGGCGAGGGCGGTGCTCTTGACCAATTGCACGAGGAAACCCACCGTCGGCGGCACGGCGATGCGCAGCGCCTGGGGCAGGATGACATAGCGCATCTGCACGATGAACTTCATGCCGAGGCTCGCGCTGGCATCCCATTGGCCGCGCCCGATGGCATCGACGCAACCGCGCCAGATCTCCCCCAGGAAGGCGCTGGCATAGAGCGTCAGAGCGACGCCTGCGGCCAGGATCGGCGATACGTCGATGCCCAGCAAAGGCAAGCCGAAGAACACCAGGAACAACTGCAGCAGCAGGGGCGTGCCCTGCAGCACGTCGACATAGAGGGTCATGATGCGGACGCCGATCTTGGGCTGCGCATAGCGCAGCAACAGCAGGAGCAGCGCGCCGATGCCGCCGCCGATAAAGGCGATGATCGACAGCAGAACCGTCCACCGCGCGGCCAGGAGCAGGAAGCCCAGGATGTCGATGACGGGCAGAGTGATCATCGCATCGTACTCATCTCCGGCGTCCCGCGAACAACCGGCTGCCGGCGCGGTTCAGCAGCCAGCGCAGGCCGATCGCCATCCCCAGATAGGCGAGGGCGATGATGAAATAGGTCTCGAAGGCGCGATAGGTGCGCGACTGGATGTAATCGGCGACGTGGGTCAGGTCCATCACGGCGATCTGCGAGACCACCGCGGATTCCAGCATGATGATGATGACCTGGCTGACCAGCGCGGGATAGACGTTGGCGAGCGCCTGCGGAAGGATGACATAGATGAACACCTTGACCGGCTTGAGGCCGAGGGCGATGCCGGCCTCGCGCTGGCCGGAGGGGACAGCCTCGATCCCGGCGCGTACGATCTCGATGGCATAGGCGGTGAGGTTGATCGTCATCGCCAGGATCGCGGCCGTCATCGCCGTCATCTTGATCCCGAGGGCCGGCAGGCCGAAGAAGATGAAGAACAGCTGGACCAGGAAGGGCGTATTGCGGATCAGCTCGACATAGGCCGTGACCAGCGCGCGGGCCCACTTGAGGCCCCAGCGCGCGGTCGCGGCTCCGCCGATGCTGAGCGCGATGCCGAGGCTCGCGGCGATCACCGTCAGGCCGAGCGTCACTCCTACGCCATGCAGGAACAGGCCCAGATAGCCGGCGAGCGCCGAGAAGTCGAGTTCATAGCCCATGGACGGGCGGGATTCCTAGGCTCTAGAAATCCTTCGCCAGGGGCTGCTTCAGCCACTTCACCGCCATCTCGTTCAGGCTGCCGTCCTTCTTCATGCCGACGAGGATTTCGTTCATTTTCTGCTGCAGACGGGTCTCGCCCTTCTTGACCGCCATGTTGGATGGCGAGGTCAGCAGCAGGAACTTCTCCTCCGGCTTGATCGCCGGATTCTTGGCGAGGATGGTGGCGCCGACGTCGTTGCCCACCACCATCAACTGAGCCTGGCCGGACAGGAACGCAGAGATGACGCCGTTATAATCGTTGTAGCGCTGGATATCGGCATCCGCCGGAGCGACCTTCGTGACCTCGGTATCTTCCAAGGTGCCGCGATTGACCGCGATGGTCTTGCCGGCCAGGTCGGCCGCTTCCTTCACCTGCACTTCGGCCGGGCCCATGACCGCGATGTAGTAGGGCGCATAGGGATCGGTGAAATCGACCACCTGGGCGCGCTCATCGCTGAAGCCGATGCTGAGCAGTGCGTCGACCTTGCCTTCGGACAGATACGGAATGCGGTTCTGGCCGGTGATGCCCACCAGCTCGGCCTTGACCCCAAGGGCCTTGGCCAGGGCATTGGCCATGTCGACGTCATAACCCTGGATCTTCATGTCCGAGCCGAGCGAGGCGAAAGGCGGGAAGTCCTCGAAAATACCGATCCTGATGGTTCCGGCTTTGGTGATGTCGTCCAGCGCGTCAGCGTTGGCCAAACCGGCGCCGCCGGTGATCAGTGCGATGGTCAGGGCAAGGCCCTGAACCAGCGTGGTCCGCCGCGATTGAGAGAGAGTCATGGTTGCCCCCTGTGCATGTCGATGGTTGGAATAAATTCGGCTGCGCGATGCGCCTCCCGACCTGACCCAGAAAGGCTGCAGCAGGCGCACAATGGGCATCGAACGGCTCGCTGGCAATAGCGCCGGACCGAAACTCAGTTCGGGCAGAATCGATGTAAGGACCAGGATAGGGAATGGCCCCTAGTGCAGGCGCTCTTCCACCGGCGCCTCGAGCGCGCCGGTCATCAGGGCGACGGCCTCCGACATCGTGTATTTCTTGGGGTCGATCACCGCCAGCCGGCGACCGAGGCGATGGATGTGGATGCGGTCAGCCACCTCGAACACATGCGGCATGTTGTGGCTGATGAGCACGATCGGCAGGCCGCGGCGCTTCACGTCCAGGATCAGCTCCAGCACACGGCGCGATTCCTTGACGCCGAGGGCCGCCGTCGGCTCGTCCATGATGACGACCTTGCTGCCGAAGGCGGCGGCGCGCGCGACCGCGACGCCCTGGCGTTGGCCGCCGCTCAAGGTCTCGACCGGTTGGTTGATGTTCTGGATGGTGAGGAGGCCCAGCTCCGACAGCTTCTCGCGCGCGATCTTCTGCATCGCCGCCTTGTCGAGCTTGCGGAACAGGCTGCCGGCTATGCCCTTGGCCCTGATCTCGCGCCCCAGGAACATGTTGTCGACGATCGACAAAGCGGGGGAGAGCGCGAGGGTCTGGTACACGGTCTCGATGCCCGCCTGGCGCGCTTCCATCGGAGAGCGGAAATGGATGGGCTTGCCATCCATCAGCACCTCGCCATGATCGGGTGCGACGGCGCCGCAGAGCACCTTGATGAGCGAGGATTTGCCGGCGCCGTTGTCGCCGATCACCGCCAGGATCTCGCCGGGATAAAGGTCGAAATCCGCGTGGTCGAGAGCGGTGACGCGGCCGTAACGCTTGACCAGGCCGCGCGCCTGCAGCAGGGGAGCTTCGGTCGTCATGCCGAGACCCTCCGCAGCCACTGGTCGAGAGCGACCGCCACAATGATGAGGAAGCCGACCGCGAATTCCTGCCACAGCACGTCGACGCCGGAGAGCGCGAGGCCGTTGCGGAACACGCCGACGATGAGCGCGCCGATCAGCGTCCCGATGATCGAGCCACGCCCGCCGAACAGGCTGGTGCCGCCGATCACCACTGCGGTGATGGAATCGAGGTTCGCGGTGTAGCCTGATTGCGGGCTGACCGAGCCGATGCGGCCGATCAGCGCCCAGCCGGCGATGGCGCAGATGAGGCCCGCGATCGCATAGACCGAGAGCAGCAACGCGTTGGTGCGGATGCCGGCAAGCTGAGCTGCCTCCGGGTCATCGCCGATCGCATAGACGTGGCGGCCGAACGAGGTCCAATTGAGGATGTACCAGAACAGGCCGACCAGCCCCAGCATCAGCAGAGAGCCGTAGGTGATGCGGGCCTGGCCCATGATGATCGGCGTGCCGGTCCATTGCAGGAACTTCGCGACCTCCGCGATGTCCTGCGAGCGGATGCTTTCGCTGCCCGAATACCAGAGATTGAGCGCGAAGAAGATGCTCCAGGTGCCGAGGGTCACGATGAACGGCGGCAGGCGCAGCTTCGTCACCAGGAGGCCGTTGACCACGCCGCACAACGTGCCGACCAGGAGGCCGCTGGCGAAGGCGATCGGCAGGGGCAGGCCGACATGGACCGCGAACTTGCCCATGACGACCGAGCTCAGCACCATCATCGCGCCGACCGAGAGATCGATGCCGGCGGTGAGCACGATCAGGGTCTGCGCCACGCCGACGATGCCGATGATCGTGACCTGCTGCAGCACCAGCGAGAAGTTGAAGGGGTGCAGGAATTTCTGTCCGGCGATGAACGAGAACAGGACGACGGCGAGGAACAGCACGATGGCCGGGATCGCGGTCGGATGGGCATGCAGGAAATGCTGCAGCCGGCGCAGCGGCGTCTCCGCATCCTCCTCGAACGACGCGACGCTCTGGTCGGCCTTTTTCAGGACCTGCTCGTAGCCGGCCGCGCCAGCCCTGGATTCCGTGTCGGCACCGCTCATGAACCACCCCTGATCTGCAAGCTTATCGCCTGCGCACGTGCTCCACTGGAAACTCCCTCCCCCAAGTTGGGGGAGGGGCGGGGTGGGGGTTGCTCTCTCGAGCGAAGGTTGAGTCAAACTGAACCATCGCCCCCACCCTAACCCTCCCCCGGCTCGGGGGAGGGGATTGGGGCTCGTGACTGCTTATTGTCGGAAGCCTGGGCTCAACCCCAGCACTTATCAAGGCCTTCCTTCACGCTGAGCGAGGGGATGCCGTCGGCCGGCTTATCGGTGATGAGTTCGACGCCGGTATTGAAGAAGTCGAGGCCGGGCGAGTTCTCAGGCTTCTTCTGGGTCTTCACGTAGTTGACGACCGCTTCGACGCCCATCGAGGCCATGATCAGCGGATATTGCTGGGAGGTGGCGCCGATCACGCCCGCCTCGACGTTCTTCACGCCCGGGCAGCCGCCATCGACCGAGACGATCAGCACGTCCTTCTCGCGGCCCACCGCCTTCAGCGCCTCGTAGGCGCCTGCCGCCGCCGGTTCGTTGATGGTGTAGACGACGTTGATGGTCGGGTCCTTCTGCAGCAGGTTCTCCATCGCCTTGCGGCCGCCTTCCTCGTTGCCGGAGGTGACGTCGTGGCCGGAAATGCGCGGATCGTCCTCATCGCCGATGTCGGTCGGATCCTTGATGTCGATGCCGAAGCCCTTCATGAAGCCCTGGTCGCGCAGGTAATCCACGGTCGGCTCGTTCGGCGTCAGATCGAGGAAGCCGATACGAGCATCCTTGGCGTCGTCGCCCAGGGTCTTGGCCGCCCAGGCGCCGATCAGTTCGCCGGCCTTGAAATTGTCTGTGGCGAGCGTGGCATCAGCCGCCGTGATCGGCTCCAGCGGCGTGTCGAGCGCGATCACCAGGATGCCCGCCTCGCGCGCCTTCTCGACCGTCGGCACGATCGCCTTGGTGTCGCTCGGCGTGATGAGAATTCCCTTGGCGCCGGCGGCGATCAGGCTCTCGATGGCGGCGACCTGGGATTCGTTGTCGCCATCGACCTTGCCGGCGAAGGAGCGCAGCTCGACGCCCAGCTCCTTGGCCTTGGCCTGTGCGCCTTCCTTCATCTTGACGAAGAACGGATTGATCTCGGTCTTGGTGATGAGGCCGACGATGATGTCCTCGGCGAGGGCGCTACCGGCAAAGGCAAGGCCGGCGGTGCCGAGGGCCGTACCCAAGGCGAGATTCTTCAAACGGCGGAATGATGTCGTCACTTTCGTCCTCCCATAATTCCCCGGTTCGGGGGCGAGCATTCGTTGCGGTTAATGCGCGGCCGAGACGCCTTCGCGGGGACGCGCATCCCCGTATCCGAAGGCGCCAGCCAACGCGCCCATTCCAGACAATGTTTCACGCGGAGTCAATAATTAAATCACGCGGATTTAGTTATTGACCGGGAGGCTGAAAGTGGCAATCTTTCAACGCGCAAGGCCGTCCAGGCGAAGGGTCAGAGCGACCGCATTTCCATGGCAAAACCAGAACCGGCGACATCGCACCCAGCCTTTCCGGCGCATCCCGGCGACTTGGCGCGTGGCGGCAGCCAATCGGGCGTGCGGCTTTATAACGAGCGGCTGGTGCTGTCCCTGATCCGCCGCTACGGCAGCCTGCCCAAGGCGGAGATCGCGCGGGTCACCGGCCTCAGCGCGCAAACCGCGTCTGTGATTGTGAAACAGCTCGAGGCTGACGGCCTGCTGCTGCGCCAGAGGCCGCAGCGCGGGCGCATTGGCCAGCCGCCGGTTCCGCTTAGTCTCAATCCCGAGGGCGCCTATTCGATCGGCCTCAAGGTCGGGCGGCGCAGCGCCGATCTGGTGCTGATCGATCTGATGGGCCGCGTGCGCGCGAGCCAGCATCGCACCTATCGCTATCCGGAACCGGGCGCGACTCTTGATTTCGTGCGCGACGGCATCGCGGAATTGCAGCGTGATCTCAAAGCCGCACAGCGCGCGCGCATCTCCGGCCTTGGCATCGCGACGCCGTTCGAGCTTTGGAACTGGGAGAAGGAGATCGCCGCGCCGCGGGACGTGCTGCAGGTCTGGCGCGCCTTCGACCTGGTGGGCGAAGTGGCGAAGCTGTCGAGCTGGCCGGTCCAGCTCTGCAACGACGCGACTGCCGCCTGTGCCGCAGAGCTATCCTTCGGCATCGGCAGCCGCTACCGCGACTTCGTCTATTTCTTCATCGGCTCTTTCATCGGTGGCGGCATCGTCTTGAACGGCATGCTCTATCAGGGCCGCAGCGGCAATGCCGGTGCGCTCGGCTCCATGCCGGTGAGTGGCGAGGGGCCGCTGGGCGTGCTGCAGCTCATCCGCTCGGCCTCGCTCTACCGGCTGGAGCAAATGATCGGCAACCAGGGGCGCGATCCGTCCATGCTGTGGACGATGCCACAGGATTGGGGCGAGATCGGCCAGCCACTCGATGCCTGGATCAAGGATTCCTCGATCCACCTGGCGCAGGCGATCGTCGCGGCGGTGTCGGTGGTGGATTTCGAGGCAGCGATCATCGATGCGGCGTGTCCTCCTGACGTACGCAGGCGCCTGGTCGAGCAGACCAAGGTGCAAGTGGCGCAGCTCGACCAGCAGGGCCTGTCGCCTTTCGCCGTTCTCGAAGGCACCATCGGCAGCGACGCCCGCGCAATCGGCGGCGCCAGCCTGCCGCTGCTTGCCAACTTCGCGGTCGATCGGGAGATATTTCTGCGGAATGCGGGGTAGGGACGTTTCTATGCCGCGTTCACTCGCACTCTCAACGCCCGTCATGGCAAGGCTTGGCCTTGCCATCCACAAGTTTTTCGGCAAGCGACACATTTTCTCGCAGCTGAAGGGCGCAGCTCGTAGTGCTGAGCCTGATACTCGTGGATGCCAAGGCCAAGCCTTGGCATGACGGAAAAAGTGAAACGGCGAGCTCGGCGGTCTTACGCGAAGCCCAAATAACCAAGAACAACGGCAACGACCACCACGACGCCAATGATGTAAAAGATGTTCATCCCGACTCTCCACAAAAAATGGACGCAACACTGCCCCTAAGGCAGACATGTCGCTCCTTGTAAAAAGATCGGCAGCAAGAAAGGTTCCCCCGCAAGGACGCGCGGTGGCGAATCAGGTCCGGCTAAGAATCAAATCCGCCACCAGGTTGGGGGCCGCCCAATGCGGCATATGCCCCGCGTTCTTCACGAAATGCACGGAAGCGCGGGCCGGAAGCTGCGTGGCGTGCTGCCAGGGGATAATGCGGTCCTTGAGGCCGAAGAGAGCTGTGATCGGCGCTTTCACGCGCTCGAGATCCGCGACGATGGATTGGCGTTGTCCCGCTGCGTCGTTGATCGAGGCGGCGAGATCACGCAGCATCGGACGACGCGACTGGATGCGGGACAGCAGGTCTGCGAGATAGGTTGCAGATAGCGCGCCGCCGTCGAGCTTGGCGAGTTCGCGTTCGAGATCGGCAATGCTGCCGGCGGCGATCATGCCGTCGATGAAGCCGGCATCGATCTCCTTGCCGAGCCCGGCGGGGGCGAGCAGCAGCAGTTGATCGATCGCGACCTCGCCCTCCGCGGCCAGCTTCGCGGCGATCATCGCGCCCAGGGAATGGCCGACCAGCCGGACCGGCCCCACGGCGATGGCGCGCAACGCGGTGGCTGTCGTATCGACCAATTGATCGAGACTGGTGCCGGTGGCATTGCTGCCGCCATGACCGGGCAGGTCGATGGCGAGGACGCGCAGGCCGCCCTTGGCGAGGCGCCGCGCGACCAAGGTGTAGGACTCGGAATCGGCGAACAGACCGTGGATCAGGAACGCATCGCCGCGGCGCTGACCCGCCGCCGGCCATTCGCGCAGCTGGATGGTGCCGGCAATGGTCGCGACCTGGATCGCGGCGTGGGGCGCATTGTCCTTCGCACCGTTCGCCGCGAGCACGTCCTCGCCGCTCACCCGCCCGTTGCGCCCGGTGCCGGTGAGGGCGGCGAGGTCAATGCCGCGATCGCGTGCGAGCCGGCGCGCGCGGGGGCTGGCGCGCGGGCCATCGCCGCTTGTGGGCAAAGGTGATGAGGGCGCGGCCCTGGCGATCGCTGGCGCGATCGGTGCGGCGGGCTTTTGCGCGGCCGGCGCTTCGACAGCGCCGGCCACTTCGATGCGCGCGATTGGCGCGTCGACCGGGATCATGTCGGCTTCGGCAGCGAGATGCTCGACCATTACGCCGTCCTGCAAGGCCGGTACCTCCACCACGGTCTTGTCGGTCTCGACTTCCAGCAGGATCTCGCCGCGCTTGAAGCGCTCGCCGGGCTGTTTCAGCCAGGTGACGATGCGGCCTTCCTCCATCGTCTCACCGAGACGCGGCAGCGGCAGGCTTACGATGCCCATGCCGGCGCCTTTCTCTGCACCAGCCACAGGCCGGTCTCGGCGATGAGCTGCGCGTTCGGAACCGCATTGCGCTCCAAAGGCGGCGAGACCGGGATCGGAATATCCTCGCCCGCCACCCGCGTGACCGGCTCCTCCAGATGATCGAAGCAGGATTCATGGATGCGCGCAGAGAGCTCGGCCGAGAAGCCCCCGGTCAGATGCGCCTCGGTCACCACCATGGCGCGGTGGGTGCGGCGCACGGAGGCCGAGATGGTCTCGTCATCCAGCGGATTGAGCGTGCGCAGATCGAGCACTTCCGCCGAGACGCCCTGGGCCGCCAGCAACTCGGCGGCAGCCAGGGATTCCAGCACCATCTTGGAATAGGTGACGATGGTAATATCCGCGCCGGTGCGCCGCACCACCGCCTTGCCCCAGGGCGCGTCCGGCTTGGCCGTATCCATCACGCCCTTCTGCACATAGAGGCCCTTGTGCTCCAGGAACACGACGGGATCGGGCAAGGTCAACGCATGGCGCAGAAGGTGATAGGCGTCGTTCACCGTCGCCGGCATGGCGACGCGCAGACCGGGAATATGTGCCATCCAGGCCTCGAGCGACTGCGAATGCTGAGCGGCGGCCGAGCGGCCGGTGCCGCCCTGGCTGCGCAGCACCATCGGCACGCCGATCTGGCCGCCGAACATGTAGCGGATCTTGGCGGCCTGGTTGGCGAGCTGGTCCATCACCAGCCCGATGAAATCGACATACATCAGCTCGGCGACCGGGCGCAGGCCGCTCATCGCTGCGCCGACCGCCGCCCCGACGATGCCAGCCTCGGAGATCGGCGTATCCAGAATGCGCTCCGGCCCGAACTGCTCGATCATGCCCTTGGTCACGCCATAGGCGCCGCCGTAAAGCCCGACCTCCTCGCCCATGACGACGATGTCCGGATCCTCGTTCATCGCATCGATCAGGGCTTGCCGCAGCGCCTCGCGATAGGTGGTGTCGATCGCGGTCATCGCGACGCCTCAGACAGCATGGCATTGAGGCGCGTGCGCAATGGCGTCGGCTTCGGCTGATCGGGCGCGAACACATCCTCGAACATGGTCTCGACCGGCGGCATGGTCGCCTTGATCGCGGATTCGAGCGCGGCATCCATCTCCGTTGCGATCTCGGCATCGAGCGCATCCAGCTCCGCCGCCTTCGTGCCACGCTCGCTCAGGCGTTGCCGCGCCTTGCCCAACGGATCGCGTGCCCGGCCGGCGGCCTCCTCCTCGGAATCGCGATAGGGGCTCTTGTCCATGCGCGCATGGCCGTAGAAGCGGTAGCAGGTGAGGCACATGAAGCCCGGCTTGCCCTGGCGGGCATTGGCGATCATGCGCTCCGCGGTTTCGTGCACCAGCTCGACATCGGTGGCATCGACGATCATGCCGTCGAGGCCGAAGGCGCGTGCGCGCTCGTCGAACGCCAGGTTGGCGGTGGCGCGGTCGACCCGCGTTCCCATGCCATACTGGTTGTTGATGCAGACGAAGACCACCGGCAGCGACCAGAGCGCGGCGAGGTTCATGCTCTCATAGAGGATGCCCTGCTGCATCGCGCCGTCGCCGAAGAAGGCGACCGAGACGTGCGGCTGCTTCTTGCGCTTGTAGGCGAGGGCGGCGCCGACCGCATGCGATATGCCGCCGCCGACGATGGCATTGGCGCCGAGATGGCCGAGGCCCATATCGGCGATGTGCATCGATCCGCCCTTGCCACGGCAATAGCCGTCGGCCTTGCCAGCGATCTCGGCCAGCATGCGGGCAGGCTCCGCGCCGCGCGCGACGAAGATGCCGTGGCCGCGATGATGGGTGGTGAAGCTGTCCTTGGCGTCCATCGCGCGGCACACGCCGGCGACCGCTTCCTCGCCGATGGAGAGATGCAGCATCGATCCCGCGCTTTCCGAGCGCACGAACAATTCGCTGACCCGCTCCTCCAGCGAGCGGATGCGGCGCATGTCGCGATAAAGCGCGTGGAGCAGCTTGTTGTCTGAGCTCATATTGTTTCCCGGACCTTCTTCAGCGCGGCATAGAGCTCGCGATATTGCGGATAGAATGAATCATAGCGTCTGGCGTTGGCTTCGTTCGGCTCGATGGTACGGGTGGTACGCACCATCGCTTTGGCGCCGTCCTCGATGCTGGCGAAGCGGCCGGCGCCACGGGCGGCGAGGATCGCGCTGCCGAGTGCAGGGGCGTCGGGCACCTCGGTCAGTTCCAATGGTGCGCCGATGGTATCGGCATGGATCTGCAGCCAGAGCGGAGAATGGGTCGCGCCGCCCGCCACCACGATGCGCCGGGGGGTGAAGGCAGCGCCGAAATTCTCGACGATCAATTTGGTGCCGAGGCAGATGCCTTCGATGATCGCGCGGTAGATGTGCGCCGGCGTGTGCTTCAACGTCAGGCCTGTGATGGCGCCGCGTGACAGGGCGTCTGTATAGGGCGTGCGGTTGCCTTGGAAGTGATCCAGCACCAACAGTCCCTCGCAGCCGGGATCGATCTTTGCCGCTTCTTCGTTCAGCGTGTCGAAACCGGTGTCAGGCGCGAAATGGCGCTTGAACCAGGCGATCACCGATCCGGTCGAAGTCTGGCCGCCTTCGATCACCGCCTTGTCCGGATAGACCGCATCCATGTAGGTGCCCCAAATGCCGGCTTCGTGGACCGGGTTGGCGGCGATGCCGAGATGGAGGTGCGAGGAGCCGGTGATGAGCGCCATCTCGCCCGGTTCCGTCACGCCGAGGCCTATCATGCCGATGAAGGCGTCCGCGCCGCCTTGCACTACCGGGATGCCGGGTACGAGGCCGAGATGCTCGGCGGCCGACCGCGTGAGCGAGTCGATAACGTCGCCCGGCCGTACGATCAGCGGCGGCCATTTCGCCTCGAGGTCGGCAAGGCCGAGCGTCTCCAGCAGCGAGAGCGGCAAGCCGCCGTCGCGGCTCTGGTAGTGCCAGCGCACTGCCATGTTGTTGAGCGAGGCGACCCAGCGCCCGGTCAGGCGCCAGTTGGTGTAGTCCTGGTACTCGCAGATGTGCGCCGCGCGTTGGAAGAGCTCCGGCTGGTTGCGCTTCATCCACAGCGATTTCGGGATCATCCATTCGGCGGAGACGGGCCCTCTGCCATCGCTGTTGATGCGCAAGGCCGGATCGCCGCTGGAAGCGATATCGCCGGCTTCCGCGGCGGAGCGCACATCCATCCAGATCATTGCGGGCCGCAACGGTGTGCCATCCGCATCGACCGCGACCACGGAGCAGCAGGTGGTATCGGCGCACAGCGCGATCACCTGGTCGGCGGATACGTGGGCGGCCTTGAGCGCGCCGCGCACCGCTTCGCCGAGGCAGCGCCACCAATCCTCCGGGTTCTGCTCAGCCCAGCTTGGCTTGGGGAATTGCGTTTGATAGGCGCTGGCGTGCGAGCCTTTCGGCCGCCCTTCCGGATCGAACAGGATCGCTCGGACGCTCTCCGTCCCGCCATCGATGCCCAGCAGATACGCCATGCTTCTCCTGACTCTTTCGTCGAGGCGCACTAAAGCACAGGGGCCGCGAAATGCAAAAGGCGGCGGATGCACCAGCGCGGAGGGCAATCGCCTATAGAATGTCCGATGAGTGAGCGCGCTCGGTGAGCTCCTTCCCCCACAAGGGGGAAGAGGAGGCCTTCGTCAGTTGAAGAACTGCGCCTCAGCGGCGAACAGGCGCTTGGCGCCGGCAAAGGTGCGCCAGCGCGCGCGATAGGGGCCAAGATCCACGTCCGGCGGGGACATGACGGCGGGCATCTCCACCTGCATGCCGGGATCGACCAGCATCGCGGCGCCGAGACTGGTGCCGATCAGCTCCAGGCTTGGCCGTACCTGGCTCGCCGGCCGCAGTGCCGCGAGGGCCGCGACGTAGGTCTCGTTCGCGGCGAATGGGCCTTCGAGCAGGATCGGCCCGCGCGCATCGACCAGGTCCAGCAGCAGGTCCGTCATGAGCGCGGAATAGAGCGCAGCCAGGGTCGCGCGCTGCCACGGGATCGCATCGTTGCCGCCGGCATCGACAAACCGGCCGCGCGTGCCGGCGAACGGGCCGCCCTGGCCGGAGAAAGCGGGCAAGGCGAAGCAGGGATTGGCGGCGAGTTCGGCAAGACTCCGCGCCGACGGCTGTTGCTCTTCGGCGGCATCGCCCTTGATGATCTCGTATTCGCGCCCGCCCATGAAGCGCGCGCTCGCAACCAGATTGCCCAGCGCATCGACATTGCCCAGGCAATCGAGATGCTCACCGTTCGCGGGCAACGTGCCGCCCGCCACCAGCAGGATGATCCAGGTGCCGGTCGAGGCGACGGTGAACGGCTCCTCAAGGCGCGAACGCCAGCGCAGGAAGGTGGCATTGCTGTCGTGGATGCCGCAGCGCACGCGGCAATTCGGCGAGAGGCCGGTGCGTGCGGCGATCTCCGGCCGGATCGGGCCCAGCACATCGCTCGCCTTGCGCAACGGCGGCATCAGATGGCGCCAGCCGGCCTTGTCCACCAGCGGGGAAAAGTCGGCGGCGCGCGGGCACCAGAGATCCGTGTGGCAGCCGAGGGCTGTGAGTTCGCTGGCCGCCACGCCGCTCAGCATGAAAGACCAGTATTGCGCATAGCCCACGATCGCTTCGGCGCGCGCGAAGGCTTCGGGGAACCTGCGCTGCAGCCAGAAGAGCTGCCGGCCGGTATTGTGGCCGCAGGGCAGGCGCGGTGAGCCGGTGGCGGCGAAGTCGCGCGCCAGCTTGTCGTATTCGGCATCGAAATCGGAGATCTCCTGCTCGTAATCCAGCATGGGCAGGGCCAAGCCCGCTTCGCCGATGACCGCGACGCTGGCGCCATGGGCGACCGGCACGATATCGGTGATGTCGGCCTGGCGCGCGAGATCGGCGAACTGCTGCAAAGCCCAGTCCCAGATCCGGTCGTTGGCGAGGCGCAGATAAGGCGGGGCAGGGTAGGGCTCGTTGCGCAACTTGCGCTGTTCGAGCACATGGCCGCCGGCCACCAGCGTCACCTTCACGTTGGTCTTCCCGACATCGAGAATCGCGATCGCGTCCATGGCCCATGCTTGCCCGAATTCAGTCGAAATGGGACTTCCCAATTATCTTGATACCTGATATCTTGATATAAAGGTAATATAATGGAACAGGCCCAAGACTTTATCGACCGCGCCCATGGAGCTCGCCAAGCCGCGCGGCGGGGCGTCCATGTCGCCGACACGGCAGACCTTGAACGCGTCTCGCGGCTTGCGACCTACCTGGAGCGGGACTTGGCGGAAATTTGTGCGGTTGCGGGCCTCAAGACCGGCCAGTTCCAGGTGCTGGCGGAATTGCGCGCCCGGGACCCGTTGCCCATGTCGGCTTCCGACCTGGCGCGGGCGATCGTCCTCACCACCGGCGGGATGACGCCGGTGCTGGACCAGCTCGAAGAACGCGGCCTCATCAACCGCCGGATCGATACCGAGGACCGGCGCGCCCGGCGCATCACCATCACCGAGAAGGGCCGATCGCTGATCATCAGAGCCCTGGATCAGCAGGCCGCACGCCACCGTGCCCTCAACGCAGTCCTCAGCATCGAGGAACGCGAAGCGCTGTCCGCCATTCTGCGCAAACTTTTGATCATAGTGGAAACGAAGGCGGCCTAGCCAAGGGCGGCGCGCCGGGGTAAGCAGGAGCCATGCTCCGCTTCGCCGCCAACATCTCCTTCCTGTTTAAGGAACTGCCGTTCCTGGAGCGCTTCGCAGCGGCGGAGGAGGCCGGCTTCAAGCTGGTCGAATGCCATTGGCCATACGACAACACCATCGAGGCGCTACGCGATCGCCTGGAGCGGGCAGGCCAATCCCTGGTGATGGTCAATACCGCACCGGGGAACCTGGAGGCCGGCGATTTCGGGCTCGGCGCCATGCCGGGACGGGAAGCGGATTTCCAGGCGGCGCTTGATCAGGCTCTGCTCTACGTCTCCTCGCTCGGCGCGACGCGCATCCATTGCATGGCGGGCAAGGTGCCGGTGACGGCGACTGCGCATCGCACCTTCGTCGACAATCTGCGGCGTGGCGCGGACAAGGCTGAGAGCAAGGGCGTGACTTTGGTGATCGAGCCGATCAACACGCGCTCGGCGCCTGGCTATTTCCTCACCAAATCGCAACAGGCGATCGACATCATCGCGGAGGTCGACCGGCCGAACGTCAGATTGCTGTTCGACGTGTTCCATCTGCAGATCATGGAAGGCGACATCATCACGCGGCTGGAAAAGCTGCTGCCGATGATCGGCCACGTGCAGATCGCCGCCGTGCCGTCGCGCGCCGAGCCGGACGAGGGCGAGATCAATTACCGCGCCGTGTTCGACGCACTGGAGCGCATCGGTTATGCTGGTGTCGTCGGGTGCGAGTATCTGCCGCGTGCCGGCACCAAGGACGGGCTGGTGTGGCGCAAGAAGCTCGGACTCTGAGCGGGGAGGCGACGTGATCCGGAACCTGCAGCACTTTGCCCTTGCCGTCCCCGATCCTGAAGTCGGCCGCAAGTTCTACGAGACATTCGGCCTGACCGGTGCCGAGCGCAAGAACGCGCTCGTCATGCAATGCGATGGCCGCAGCCAGGACCAGGTGATGCTGGTCGAAGGCCCGAAGCGGCGCCTGCATCATATCAGCTTCGGCATCGCCGCCGATGATGTAGTGGCCGCAAAGGCGAGGATCGAGGCGGCTGGTCTTGCCCTGCTCGATCCGCCTTGCGCCGATGCTCCGGACGGCCTGTGGCTGCGAGATCCGGATGGCACGCTCATCAATCTGCAAGTCGCGGTGGGCCAGCCGATCGGCGCGTTGGCGTCGCCTCTCGTCAATAGTCCCGGCGACTATCGCCGCATCGGCCAGCGCGGAGCGCCATCGCGAGACATGCGGACACGGCCGCGGCGGCTCGGTCACGTGCTGCTCTTCACACCCGACGTCGGGCGCATGATCCGCTTCTATACAGAGCTGCTGGGCATGCGGCTCAGCGACACCGTGGCCGGCGACATGATCGCGTTCATGCGCTGCGCCGGCGACAGCGATCATCATGTGCTCGCGCTCGCCCATTCGGATCGGCCCGGCTTCCATCATGCGAGTTTCGAGGTTGGCAGCATCGACGAGATGGTGCGCGGCGCCGAGCATCTGGTCGAGGCGGGATATCGGCCGGCCTGGGGTCTCGGCCGCCATGTGATCGGCTCGAACTTCTTCTACTACATCCGCGATCCGTGGAACGGCATGGCCGAGTATTTCCTGGACATCGATTTCGTGCCGGGAGATCTGGACTGGCAGGTCCGGGATTGGGATCCGCAGGACGGCTTCTTCCTGTGGTCGACCGGTGGACCGCCGCCGCCCGATTTCGTGCAGAATTTCGAGTTGGCGTGACCAAGGCGGAACGCTAGCGCACACACGCGCTTCATCGGCATTGGGCGCTCGCGGCTTGCAGTCGAGGCTTGTCTTCGGATTGGTGCTTGCGGTCGCGCGGCAGCAGGACTGTGAGGAGGCCGAGCGGCGCCGCCGCGATTGCGATCGTGGCATAGATCCAGACGAAGCTGTCCGTCAGGTTCTTGAGCTGGCTGGCAAGGTAGTTGCCGCTCATGCCGCCAAGGGCATGGCCGAGAAACCGTTCAGGAAGGTGATGGCCATGGGCGCGAGCTGCGCCTGACGGCGGCGGGAACCCGGTTCCATCGCGCGATCCGGCCGGCGCTGGCGGCGATCCAGGGTGCGACCGAAGACGTCATGGCCACGCCGCCGCGTCAGCAGCGCGTCACGATAACGGTGCCAACGTCGATCGCGGCCTTCTGGCTGATTCCGCGCATGGCGAAGCTGCAGCAGCGCCATCCTGCGGTCGATTTGCAGTTGGTGGCGACCAATCGCCTCTGTGACCTTGCGCGCGAGCAGATCGATCTCGCGATTCGGTACGGTACCGGCGAGTGGCGAAATCTCGAGGTCCGGCAACTGATGCCCGAGTTGTATTTTCCCGTCGCGAGCGCCGCGTTTCTGCGCAAACACGGCGCCCGAAATCCGGCAGAGCTACTGAAGACCAGCCCCATAATTTCCAATGCGCTACATCCCGATGAGTGGACCGAGTGGTGCACAGCACACGGCTTGCAGGCGCCGCGAACATCCAACATGATCTCGCTGAGCTCGGCGGAACTGGTGGTGCCGTTGTTCCGCGATCGGGCGATCGGCAAGGCCGCCTATTATCTGGTACGGCCGCGCGCGGGGATATCGAGCGCGGTGCGCAAGGTCGCCGACTGGCTGATCGAGGAGGCGAAGGCGAGCACCGAGGGCGAGATGCTGGTGGCAGCGGGCGGCGCGGTCAACTGGGGAAGCTCCGCCGCCGGCGGGAAATCCAAGAAAGCGAAAGGACGGAGAGCATGATCGGCAGTGCCGGAGAATGCGAGCGACGGGATGGGCCGGGCCGATGATGCGCGCCCTGCGTTATATCCTGATTGCGATCGTCGGCATCGCCCTCGCGGCCGTCGCGCTGGTCCTGGAGGGTTCCACGCTGGAGAGTCTGTTCAAGGTGGGCGATGTGCCGGTGGTGGATTTCGCCACGCTGCAGCGCAATCCGACGCCCAATCAGTATCTGCTGTGCCCGGCAAGCTTGTGCACCACACAGACGGACGGTGCCGCGCCGGTGTTCGATATGACGGCGGAAAAACTGCAGGCCGCGTGGGACCAGATGATCGCGGAACAGCCGCGCGTCCAGGTGCTCCGGCGCGACATCACCAACATCCAGGTGGATTACGTGCAGCGTTCGCGCATCCTGCGTTTCCCCGACCTGGTCACGGTACGCTTCCTGCCGGTCGACGACGCGCACGCGACGCTCGCGATCTATAGCCGCTCGGTCTACGGCAAGGGCGATTTCGGCGTGAACCGCGACCGCATCGAGCATTGGCTCGCGAAGCTGAAGGCGCAGGCGGGGTAGGTTCAGCCCGCCAGCGCCAGCACCTCTTCCAGGCAATCCCCGAACAGATCGGCCCAGCGCTGCTGGCCGGCGGAGGCGGCGACCTCGTCCTGACGGAACTCGATCTGCAAGTGCTTGAGGCCGCGGCGCATGGCGTGGACCGGCACCGAATAATCCTCGCGCGGATCGAGCAGATAAGGCTCGTTGTCACCGACCACGATGCCGGGACGCGCGCGCAACGCCGCCAGCATGGGGGTGCTGAGGCGCCGGTCGTCGGCCCAGCAGACCGCGATCTGCCACGGCCGCGCGATTCCTCGCAATGACGGCGTCATGGAATGGATCGAGAGCAGGACGGGCTGCTGACCGCCCGCCAGCTTGCGTTCGATGGTCTCGATAACCGCCTCGTGGTAGGGCTGGTGATAGGTGCGCCAGCGCTTCCGGCGTGCCGCCTGGGACAGGTTCCTGTTGGCGGGCACTTCGGTCCCGTCGCTGACGGCGGGGGCGAGGCCGGGATCCTCGAAATTGCGGTTGCAGTCGATCAGCAGGCGCGACACCTCGGAGAGGATGGCGGGCGCGTTGAACCGGCGCGCCAGGATCTCGCTGATCGCAGCGGCCCCGATGTCCCAGGCGATGTGGCGCTCGAACGCAGCCTTCGGCAGGCCGAGATCGCCGTAAGCGGCCGGCACGCGGTTGCTGGCGTGGTCGCAAATGATGACAATAGGCGAGGGGCCGCCCTGGTTGACCAGGCGGTAGGGCGAATCGGTCATCGCGGTCCGTCGGTTGTAAATTCCATCGGCCACATCTAACGTGCCTCGGCAACGTCCTTCAATCTGCAATCGTCTGCCTGGTGCGCTGCCTGTGATGCAGCGACGTTGTGCTGACGAAGGGGCGGGCAAGAAACGGGGTAGGCCGCATGGCGGACGGGGACATCATCTATCTGGCGTGGAACGATCTGGTCGGGTTGACGCGCGTGCGCGGCGTCCCGGCGAACGATATCAAGCGGCGCATGGAATACGGCCTGGGCTGGGCGGTGGCGGGCCAGGCGCTGACGCCGTTCGAGGATATCGCGCCCAATCCCTGGGGGCCTATGCTGGAAGTGCGTCAGACGCCGGTGCCGGACACCGAGACAAGGGTCGATATCTGGCCCGACGCGGCGCCGCTTCACTTCTTCCTGTGCGATTCCCTGATGCCGGACGGCAGCGCCTGGGAGTGCTGCACGCGCGGGTTCATGAAGAAGGCCCTTGATGCGCTGAAGGCAGAAGCCGGCCTGCAGTTCGCCGGCGCGTTCGAGCATGAGTTCCTGCTGAGTGGCGGGGCCAGGGATTGGTGCGTGCCGTTCTCGCTCGAGCAGGTGCGGATCAATGCCACTTTCCTGCGCGACGTCACCAAGGCCCTGAACGCGGCGAAGGTCGGCCTCGAAACGGTCGAGCCGGAATATGGCGTGCTGCAGTACGAGATCACCGGCGCTCCCGCAGTGGGCACGATGGCGGGCGACCGGGCCATCATCGGGCGCGAAGTGATCCGCGAGGCGGCCCGCCGCCTTGGACTGCGCGCCAGCTTCACGCCGAAGCCACGGCCGGATGCGGTCGGCAATGGCGCCCATCTGCATTTCAGCTTCCAGGACGAGGCCGGCAACAACTCGGCCTATGATCCCGACGCGCCGCACAATGTCTCATCCATCGCCCAGCATTTCATCGGTGGCGTGGTGCGGCACATGCCGGCGCTGTGCGCCCTGATGGCGCCGAGCCCGGTCTCCTACCTGCGCCTCGGTCCGCATCACTGGAGTTGCGGCTATAACGCGTTCGGCGTCCAGAACCGCGAAGCGGCGATCCGCGTTTGCCCGTCGCCCCAGCGGGACCCCGCCAAGCGCAGCAAGGCCTTCAATCTCGAGATCCGCATTCCGGATGCGACCGCCAGCCCGTACATGGTGATCGGGGCGCTGGTGAATGCGGGGCTTGCAGGCATTCGCGAAAAACTGCCGCTGCCGCCTGCATTGGACCGCGATCCGGCGGAGCTGACGGACGATGAACGCAAACAGCTCAACATCGTCACCCTGCCGTCATCGCTTGACCAGGCGCTGGACCTGTTGGAGGCGGATGAGCTGGTGAAGTCCTGGCTGTCGCCGACCCTATACAGGGCCTATACGGCGGTGAAGCGGATTGAGAGTGCGATGTTTGCCGGCCAGGATCCAGACCATATGTGCAGGCGCTATCACGATGCCTACTGAGATTGCGCTCGACCTGCCGCTGATCGACCATCATTGTCACGGCGTCTCGCCGGCGGAGCTCGACTACAAGGGCTTCCAGGCAATGTTCAGCGAGAGCTACCTGCCGCCGCCTCCGGGGACGAGCGAGTTTCAGAAGCCGCTGGGCCTGGTGATCCGGCGGTTCTGCGCGCCGATGCTGGATCTGGAGCCCCTGAGCAGCGGCGAAGCCTATGTCGCGCGCCGGCTGGAGCTGGGCGCGGCGGAGGTCAACCGGCGGTTCCTCGCGGCCTCGGGACTGGACCGGCTGCTGGTGGATACCGGTCATCGCTCCAATGCCATTCTCTCGTGGCAGGATATGGAGAAGGCGGCGGGCAGGCCCACGCATGAAGTGGTGCGCATCGAGGCGGTGGCTGAAGAAGTAGCCAGGAGCGGCGTGTCGGCAGGCGATTTTCCCGATGCCTTCGCCGTGGCGCTGGATGCGCGCGCCAAGGGCGCGGTCGGGCTGAAGACCATCGTCGCCTATCGCACGACCTTCAAGATCGAACAGAGCGCGCCGGCGAAGGCCGAGGTGATCGATGCGGTGGGAGACTGGTTCCGCAAGGCGGCGGAGAGCGGACGCTGGCGGTTGGACGACAGCGTTGTCGTGCGCCATGGCCTGTGGATCGGCGCCGAACTGTGCCGCGCGCGGAAGCTTCCGCTGCAGGTCCATGTCGGATTCGGCGATCCCGACATCCATATGCATGCCTGCGATCCGACGCATTTCACCGACTTCATCGCCGCGATGGAGAAGTGGCAGGTGCCGGTGACGCTGCTGCATTGCTATCCGTTCCAGCGCGAAGCCGGCTGGCTGTCGGAGATCTTCCAGAACGTTTACTACGACGTCGGCTGCGTGCAGAACTATACCGGCCCCAGCTCCGCCGACATCTTCGGCGAGGCGCTGGAAATGGGCAAATTCACCAAACAGCTCTATTCCTCCGACGCGTTCGGGCTGTCGGAACTGTACTATCTCGGCCAATTGCTGTTCCGCCGCGGCGTGAAGCAGCGCCTCGACCGCTGGATCGCGGAAGATTTCTGCACGGTGAAAGAGGCGGATGAGATCGTGCGCCTGATCGCGAGCGAGAACGCGCGGCGGATTTATCCGGTGGGAGAGGGCTCATGAATCGGCAACCTCCCCTATCGTCATGGCCAAGCGTGGCTTGGCCATCCACGAGTTTCGCCGGGCGAGAGTTGGTCGTTGCTGGCAAACTCGTGGATGCCAAGGCCACGCCTTGGCATGACGGAGTGTGGCGCAAGCGTGGCGGCCAGTGACATGAGGCGCGAATGGCAGAAGTATTGAGCCGCGAAATCCCTCTCATCGCCGCGCAATCGGCGCTGCTGTTCATCGATGTGCAGAACTTCTCCGCCAAGCGCGAGGGGACGGAGTTCCGCGACATTCCCGAGGCGGAGTTCCAGGCGAAGTATGGCTGGTATTTCCGCGAGCTTGGAGCGCGCGTCATTCCCAACATGCAGCGCCTGCAGGCCGCGTTCCGCAGGGCGAGGGTCGAGGTGCTCTACACCACCATCGAAAGCCTGACCAAGGACGGGCGCGACCGCAGCCTCGACTACAAGATCACCGGCTTCAACGTGCCGAGAGGGTCATGGGACGGCAAGGTGATCGACGAGCTCAAGCCCGGCGATGACGAGATCTGCCTGCCCAAATCCTCGTCCAGCGTGTTCGTCTCGACTCATATCGACTATCTGCTGCGCAATCTGGGGGTGAAGCAGCTCGTCATCAGCGGCCTTGTCACCGATCAATGCGTCGAGTCCGCGATCCGCGACGCCTGCGATCTCGGCTATCTGGTGACGGAAGTGACCGATGCGTGCCTCACCTACAGCCAGGAGCGGCACGACAACTCCCTGCGCGCGATCAAGGGCTATTGCCGCCAGCGCACGACCGATCAGGTGATCGCGGAGCTGGCTTGAAATACGCTCCATTCCCGTTGGTCGAGATCGGCGGTCGCCCGTACGCGCCCATGCCAGCGTTGAACCGGGAGTTCGCGAGCTACGCGCTCGGATAGCGCCGGCGAATATCCTTTGCTCCAGGCTAAGAGTTCTGTCCTGATGCGAAGTGTCGCTGCCGACTTTGTGATAACAGACCTATCACCAGGACGCTGCCGGTCCGTTCTCCGGTTTTTGTGATCGGCTTTGTAGCTTTCAAATGAGAGCAGGCGTATTGTTGCCCAACAATTTTGAAGTCAAGCGTCCTCCAAGTGACGTGGCAAGGTAGGAGGGGAACGCTATGTGGGACATCGAATCTTATCGCGATTTCCTGAACGATCATATGAGTCGACACCATACTATTGGCAGCGCATTGATCGTGCTTATTATGGTTGGCGCATTGCTGATGGTGTTCGGCTGAAATACCAGCGCTGTTCCGCCCGCCGCGTCATGAGGGGTCGAGCCAAGCATCTTCGTCACGGTCGCGCTGATCGTGATGCCGCTCTAGTCCGGCAGATAAGGGAGGGTCTCGAACGTCTTTTGAGCCTCCTTGGCTTTGTCCTGTTGACCGGTCCTAGCATAGGCACGCGCCAGCACTTTGTACCAATGTTTGTTGGGTGAGGGTTTGCGGAGCTGCTCCTCCGCCAACTTCAATGCGTCCGGCCATTTGTCGGCCATGTCGTACGCATCGACAAGATTGTCAAAGTACCAGCCTTTTGGATGAGGATCATGGGTCGCACCAAACGTGGCCCATTCGATGGCTGCTTCATGGTCTCCCGCCGCACTCACTATCCATGAGAGGTCGGCGTGGGAGAGCGTGTCGTAGGGAGCCATCGCGATCGCCGCCTTGGCCTCGACGCCAGCACGCTCGTAGTTATTGTGATGGGCGTAATCCCGGGCGGAGATCCAATGAAAGTACCATTCGTCGAGCCGGCTTCGCTTCTTCAGCGTCGCCGCTTCCTTGACCAGCGCAGTTGCCTCCGAGGAGTAGCCCTCGTAAGTAAATGCCAGCTTGCAGCGCATCAGCACTGAATCCGGGAACCGCTTCAGTCCCTCTTGCCAGATCTCGCGAGCCTTGAACTGGTACCCATGCAGATGACGGGTGTGTCCGCGGATGTAGAAATCATACTCGGTCAGATCGGCGTCCGGCTTGTCCCAAGAAATCTTCTCGATCTCCTGCCTTAGGATTCCGGTCATGCCGCCGAGCTCGTCGCCAAGCCGGCGCGCCGCCTCCATCTGTACTGTTACAGGATCCGTCATCTGCTGCTCGATCTGCGCGATCTGCAAATGCCGGTCGGTGGTGCCGTTGATGAGCTGCATCCGGATCAGCGCCTTGTCGCCGGCGAGGCGGATGCTGCCCTCGATGACGAATTGCGCGCCCGTCGCCTCTACGATCTCCGGGATCGGCTTGCCGGCATAGGCAAAGGAGGAGGTGGCGGAGACGACCTCCAGATCCGGAAATGTCGCCAGATCGCTCAAGAACTCCTCGGCAATTCCTTTGCCCAGATCGCTCTCGATCTTGCCTCCGGAAAGATCCTGGAACGGCAGCACGATGATAACCGGAATGCCTTGTTCCCGGGGCGGCGCAGGCACGTCAGCCTGGCCGCTTGTTGCCGGCAGCGATCGCGCCGCATCCGTATTCAGAACCTGCTTTGCTGCGTTTGGTGGCGGTGCGGCCGCCTCCTCACCGGCGGGTGTGGCCCCGACGGACAGGCGCCAGGCAGCTCCGCCACCTGCGACCAGAAGCAATCCGATCGCCGCAACGGCAGCCCATGTTCCGTATCGTCGCCCGAGACCTTTCGCCGATGGGACAATCGCGTCGAGCGGCACCCGGTACACCGTTACGGGCGCGGCGATGTTCTTGACCTGGTGTTCGCCCACCGGTTCGAAGCGGAGCGCGAGCTTGTGCCTCACGTGCTCCATGACCGTCCCTGACACGGCGATGCCGCCAGGCTTGGCCAGTTGTTGCAGCCGGGACGCGATGATGACGCCTTCGCCGTGCCGGTCGTCCCCTTCGATGATGACGTCGCCCAAATTGATGCCAATGCGTACATCGATGCGCTCATCGACGGGCACGCCATCATTGCGCTCGGCCATGCCGCGCTGGAGTGCGACGGCGCATTCGACCGCTTCCACCACGCTGCTGAACTCGGCCAGCAGCCCATCGCCCATCAGTTTGAAAATACGGCCGTGGTGCTTGGCGATTTCGGGCTCGAACAGATCCTTGCGATGAGTCCGCAGTCGTTCGAACGTGCCTGCCTCGTCACGCTCGTTGTGACGGGCGAAGCCCACGACATCGGCGGCAAGAATGGCGGAGAGCCGGCGTTCCACCGCGCACCTCCCTCTATCGGATTATGTCCGATCCGTCATACTACGCGCTGCATATAGCGAAGGCCAGCGGCCGATGGCCGCTCGTCTCGATGGATGCCGCAACCCCGTTGAATATCCAGCCTCCTCAGTACCGCAGCATTACCGCGCTCCGGTTTCACGCTCGGTTCACGCGCGGTGTGGTCGATTGTGCCCACGGTATAAAGGAGGGGCACATGGACAGGTTAACGAATGTTTCGCGCGGAGGCTCGGTTGAGATCCGGCCGAGGGCGCCATGTTGACCGCGCTGATCCTGGTCTGCTCGATCGCGGTCACGCCTGACCTGCGGAATTGCGATTCGACCAACGCGCGGATCGTCATGCGCACGCCGGAGGCGTACGCAAGCCCGGTAACCTGTGCCATGCATGGACAGGCCTATCTGGCCGAGACGGCTGTCGGGCGGGCCTTGAGCGAGACCGACAGAGTCAAAGTCGTCTGCATGCGGCCCGCAGAAGCCGACGAGATGATCGCCGGTCTGCGGAGGTAGCGGCCGATATGGACCGGCGATGCGCAGGGAGCGCTGAAGACCAGCGCTCCTATTGCCCGCTCCATGGCGTCAGCACGCCGCGCTTGGCGGCGCGCTGCTCTTCCACCGGCAGCTTGAAGTTGCCGCCGAACGGCGCGGCCTCGAACGAGCCGTAGCTGGGATTGGGCAGCATCAGCCAGTCGTGGCCCCAGCGTGCCGCGTTCTCGTCGAACACCTTCTGCCGTTCGTCCACGCTGCCTTTGTAGGCATCGGTGAAGTCGCCGAAATTGTCGCCGACCAGCAGCAGGATGCGATAATGCTTTGCGATCGCAGCGCGCCGCGTGCCCTTGGCGGAGCCCCAATCGGGCTGCTCCTTGGCGCTCAGGATCGTGTCGATGTTGCCGCCCATGGGAAAACCGAGCTTCTTCATGTTCTCGCGCGTCGCATCTTCCTCCGCCTTGGTGCGGTTGCTGACATAGAATACGCGGACGCCCTTCGAATCCGCATACTTGGTGAAGTCGAGCCCGCCGGGGATCGCCGTCGAGGTCTCGGATTTCACGAACTGGGTCCAGGTCTTTGGATTGAAGGTCTCGCCTTTCACCACCATCCAGGCCTGATAGCCGGAATTGTCGAGCAGCGTCTCGTCGAGATCGAGAACGACGGCCGGAGAGAGATCCTTGTAGTCGCCTGTCTGCTCGGCCGGCGCCGCGGTCCAGTTCTTGTCGGCCAGCGCCTGGTCCAGCCGGATTTTCGCCAGCGCAAAGACCGCCTCGGTGTTGGCCTTGTATTCGACCGAACGCTGCATCCATAGCACGGCATTCAGGTTGTCGTTCGCCGGCGCTTCCTCGGCCAAGGCTGCGGCAGGGAACAAGGCCAGGCAAAGCGCCAAGGCGGCAAGCGGACGAAACGTGGCTCCCATCATGACAGTCTCCCTACGGTTTTATGAATGGCCGATCATAGGAAGGATATCGCGGAGGTTGCAAGGTCCGGGCGGCGGTCTGGCGCGCCTTAGCGCTCGCTCCGCCAAAAGGGGAGGGAGATCTCGTGCTCGACCTCGATGCTGCTGATGCCGATGTCGCGCAGCAGCCGGTCGTCGAGCTCGGCCAGGTGGCGGCGCTGCCGCGCGCGGTTCCGCCATGTGAAGATGAGATCGAAGAGACGCGTGACCAGGCCGATGCTGCGCGCGGAATGCGCGAGCGCAGCCGGCGCTCGCATGTTGCCATCTTCGGTTCGTGCCGTTGAGTCCACTTGTTCGCTCCTGACGATGTTCGCACAGCGCTCGAGAGATGAGCGGAAACAGCCGCCGTGAAAAGCCAGGAAAATGACATTGGAGGGCGATGATCGTGCCAGGGCGCCCGTGCTGTTCTCCAAAACGCATTCGGCCTGCCGCTGTCGTGCTATCGATGGCGGCAGGCCGGCGGCGTCACGCTTTTGACTGATCAGTTGGCGCGGAAGAAATAGGGATCGAGCACGCTGACCTCGGTGATCTTGTCCACCGGAAGCTTGGTGCGCTGTGCGGCCTTGCGGATCGAGTCCGGGGTTGGCCCATCATAGATGCAGAAGCTCTTCTTGCGGTCGGGCGTGAAATACGAATGAACCCACGTCACGCCCTCCTGGGCATTTTCCGAAACGACATTGAGACAGGCCTGGGCGCCTTCCTTGTTCTGCTGAAGCCCGAGTCCATCGGGGAAGGTGCGTTCTACGAGATAGCGAGGCATGTGCCTCTCCTTTCTGGTTACGGTTGGTTGGTCAGCGGTGGGTGTAACGCTCCCAGGTTGGTTGCTCGTAGCCCGGACCATCCAGTCCGACGTCGGCGAGCAGATGATCCGACAACCTGTCGAGCGTCGGCTTGCGCGAGTGCGCGCCGGGGCGCAGATGCCGCCAGAGGCTGAACGTCAGCTCCAGCAAGGTTGGCAATCGCACGCTGCCGGTACGCGTAGCAGGTCCTGTAGGGTCCACTTGGTGTCTCCTGTTGGTCACCCGCGCAGTGCGTGAGAGATGCAGCAGAGGCGGCCCAGCCAAAAGCCAGGAAAATGACATTGAGCGATGGCGATCGTGCCAAGGCGCAACAGCAAGCCAGATCGGCAGATTCCACACAAAATTGCCGGACAATGAGCGGTACTGCCTAAAAGTGACATTCAAGGATGGCGATCGTGCCAATGCGCAAAACGTGCTAGAAGATGTAATTCTGGTGCGCGATAACTGTGGAACATCGCATTCGATATGAGGGGGTTCCCATGATTGATGTGACTATTGTCTTAGTGAATGATGGTTACGCGTCGACCTCGATCGGGCCAATGGAGGTTTTCTACGCCGCCGGGCGGATGTGGAACGTGCTGGACGGGCACGGAGCGGAGCCGAAGTTCCGGATCTCGGTCGCCTCGATCGATGGTGCGCCGGTGACCAGCGCCTATGGTCTCAGCATCTCGCCGCAATCCTCGATCGACGCCGTCGAGCGCGCGGACCTCATCCTCGTTTCGGCTTCGAGCTTGGACCCGGCCTCGTGGCTGCAGAAGCCCCAGGAACTCGCGCCCTGGCTCCGCAAGTGGCACAAGCGCGGCGCCATGATCGGCGGCCTGTGCACCGGCGTGGCGTTCCTGGCGGAAGCGGGACTGCTGGACGGGCGGCGCGCGACCACCCATTGGGGCGTGGCGCGCAACTTCCAGCGGCTCTATCCGAAAGTCGATTGGCATCCGGAGGTGCTGATCACGGAGGATAGCGGATTGTTCTGCAGCGGCGGCGTTTATGCCTCCGTCGATCTCAGCCTCTATCTGGTCGAGAAGCTGTGCGGCCATCAGGTTGCGGTCGAATGCTCCAAGGCACTGCTGATCAACATGCCGCGCTTCTATCAGTCGGGATATTCGATCCTGCCGGTGTCGCGGCCGCATGCCGACCAGAAGATCCGGCTGGTGGAGGAATTCCTGCAGGCGAATTTCAGCAGGGCGCTGGCGATCGACGAAATGGCGCGCCATGCCGGGATGAGCCGCCGCAACTTTCTCCGGCGGTTCAAGGCGGCGACCGGCGCCATGCCGGGTGCCTATCTGCAGATGTTCCGCGTCGCGGCGGCTCGGCAGATGCTGGAGGAGAGCGTGACCTCGGTGCAGCGCGTCGGCTCCGCCGTCGGCTATGACAACGTCACCTTCTTCCGCCAGGTGTTCCGCCGCTATACCGGCGTCACGCCCGCCGAGTACCGCAGCAACTTCAAGCCGGTCCCGGCCGGCATCGCGGACAACGACGAAGGCGAGATGGAAGCGCCGGGCCTGAGCATCGCGGTCTAGCGACGCGCCCGCATAACTTGGAACTCGATTTCGGCGGCTACTTGCGGTCGGTCGGGATGGGAATCAGCGCAAGGCGGGCGCCGACCGATGCGAGCAGGAGCTCGTAGGCGCGGTCGACGATCTCGTCCAGCGAGATGGTCCGCGCGAACATCGCCTTGGCCTGAGCCAGGAACTCGTCGCGGCTCGGCACTTGCGGCAGATGCACCGTCGTCAGCACTTCGCCGGTGCGCTCGCGCGCGCGGGCGAGGCGTTCCTGCAGCGCCGACAAAGCGGGGCCATGCAGCGCCGATGTGATGGCCTGGGCGATCCGCTCGGAGTTGAAGTGCGCGGCGAGCTGCTCGGCCGCGCGATTGACGATACGCGCGCCCAGCCGCTGCTCGTTGCGCAGCACGTGCTCCGGCGGCGTTTTCATATCCCATACCAGGCCAACCCAGGACATCGCCTTGAGGACGTAATAGGCGGGATCGATCTCCCACCACCGGAATCCCTGACGGACGCTGCTCTGGTAGGCGTGGTGATTGTTGTGCCAGCCCTCGCCCAGCGCAAGGATCGCCAGGAACCAGTTGTTGCGGGAATCATCGCCGGTCACATAGCGCTTGCTGCCCTGCACGTGCGCCAGCGAATTGATGCAGAAGGTCGCGTGATAGACGAGCACCGTGCTCCACAGGAAACCGACCACCAGGCCGGACCATCCCGCAACCAGGAAGCACAGGCCGGCGAGGACAAAAGCCGGCAGCAGCTCAAGCCTTTTCAGCCACACCAGCTCGGGCCAGCGCGTCAGGTCCGCGACCTTCGTCAGGTCGGCCTGGTCATGCTTGCGGTCGAAGATCCATCCGAAATGGCTGTAGATGAAACCCTTGTGGCGGGGCGAGTGAACGTCGTGCTCGGTGTCGGAATGCAGATGGTGATGCCGGTGCTTGGCGGCCCACCACAGCACGCTCTTCTGCGCGCTGCTCTGGGCGAGAACCGCCAGCACGAACTGGAATGCGCGGCTGGTCGCGAAGGCGCGGTGCGAGAAATAGCGGTGGTAGCCGGCCACGATTGCAAACATGCGCAAGATATAGAGCACCGCGCAAATGGCGACGGCGGTCCAGGTGACGCCCGACCAGATCGCCGCGAGGCAGCCCAGGTGCACAAGCACGAAGGGAATGGCGGACGGATACATGATATCGGCGTGTTGGCCGCCGGTAACGGAAAGCATCTCAGCTATCTTTCTTAGCCGTCTTTTTTGTCTTCTTCGGCGCTTCGCCGCCGGCTTGGCTTGCCAGGCGGAGCGCGCGAAGGCGTTCGGTGTTGGCGAGGACGGCGCGCTTCTCGGCCTCGTATTCCTGCATCGCCAGCGCCGCGTCGCGCGCGCGGTCCTCCTTCATCGCGGCCTGGGCCGCCTTATCGGGGCGTGCCTTGGCCGGTCCTTGGGGCTGATCCCCGGCCGGTCGTCCCTGAAACGAAGGTTGGCGGCGCCTCATGATCATGAGATCGATTCCTTGAAAAATGCTCAACAGCAAGAACCCCGCGGCTGGAGAACCAGACGCGGGGCTCGAAACCATAGCCTTGCCAGTACATCCGTGGTCAAAGCTGCATGGCCGGTCCGCTGCCGCTTAGGCGGCTTTCAGATTTTCCGCGGAAGACTTTCCGGTCTTGCGATCGGCCACGATCTCGTAAGAGACCTTCTGGCCTTCGCTGAGGGCGCTCATCCCGGCGCGTTCGACCGCGCTGATGTGGACGAAGACGTCCTTGCTGCCATCTTCCGGCTGAATGAAACCGAAGCCCTTTTGGCTGTTAAACCACTTCACGGTGCCCGTGCTCATAAGATTTATCCTTTAGTCATGTGTAGTTAGCCGCGTTATTGACGCGGCTGGTCAAGTCGAGATCTGGAGAGAAAGTCGTTAGTCAGGCGCGCTGTAAGCGGCGAGGCCAAGGCGATCGGCCGAAACTCGATGGCCTATACATAGCGATTACACCCTAATTCCGCAAGGGCTTGCCGCAGCAGAGGGCACCTTTCATGCAAACGTGATGTTAATGATGCTTCTGACAGCGCGATTCGGCCTAGTTTCGAGACGCTCATCATCACACCGAGCCCTTGAGCGCGGCGGCGGTCAGGGCACCGAGGCTCTGCTGCTGCCTGCCATGCACATCGAAATTGCCGGGATCGAGCCAGGTTTCGTAGGCGGCCTTCAGCGCCGACCACTCGTGGTCGATGATGGCGAACCAGGCGGTGTCGCGGTTGCGGCTCTTATAGATGGTGGCCTGGCGGAACACGCCTTCGAAGCTGAAGCCGAGGCGCGCCGCGGCCCGGCGCGAGGGCTCGTTCAGCGCATCGCATTTCCATTCGTAGCGGCGATAACCCAGCTCCTCGAACACCCGGTGCATCAGGAGATACATCGCCTCGGTCGCGGCGCGCGTGCGCTGCAGCCGGGGCGAATAATGGATGTGCCCGGTCTCGATCACGCCGAACTTGGGATCGATGCGCAGATAGCTGGCGACGCCGACCGCCTTGCTGGTGGCGGTGTCGATGATGGCATGGAACAGGGGATCGTCGCCCAGGCAGGTCGCCTTCATCCAAGCGCGGTATTCTGGCAGCGTGCCGAACGGGCCATAGGCCATGTACGTCCAGCTTCGCCCATCGGCATCGTCGGAGATCGCCTCGAACAGCTGGGCGGCATGGCGGTCGACATCGATCGGCTCGATCCGGCAATAGCGCCCGCTGATCGCCATGCGCGGCGGCGGACTAACCGGCTTCCAGTGCGGCACCTGGTACCCGATCGGCTGATCCAGGGAATTCACCCGGTTGTTCATGCGTCCCCCGCGCGATTGACCGAGGTCCATCATAGAGCCTTTGCCGGCGCCTGCCACCGCTTTGAAAAAAGCTGCAAAATGAATCGCTAAGGACTGCTTTCGAAGGTTGCGTGCGAAGCGGCGCCTGGGCAGACTTCGGGCATGTTGCGCAATGTCGACAGCTATTCCGCGCTTGACCGCGATTTCCGCTGGCAGGTGCCCGACCGCTACAATATCGGTGCTGACGTGTGCGACCGCTGGGCGGGGCGCGAGCCGGAGCGGATCGCCATTACGTTCGTCGCGGCGGACAACACAGCGCGCGCCTACAGCTATGGCGATCTGCGGGCCTGGTCGAACCGGCTTGCCAATCTGCTGCGCGGCCTGGGGATCGCGCGGGGCGACCGCGTCGCGGTGCTGCTGCCGCAAGCGCCGGAGACGGCAGTCGGCCATATCGCGATCTACAAGCTGGGCGCGATCGCGGTGCCGCTGTTCGCCTTGTTCGGGCCGGAGGCGCTGCAATACCGGCTGGCTAATTCCGGCGCCAAGGCCGTCATCACCAACCGGGACGGCGCGGCGAAGCTGGCGGAGATTCGGGACAGCCTGCCCGAGCTGGTGCAGGTGCTGTGCATCGATGGTGCTGCGCCGGGCTGCCGCGACCTGGCGGCGGCGCTCGCGGATCAGTCGCCGGATTTCGTGCCGGTCGACACTGCTTCCGACGATCCGGCCGTCATCATCTACACCTCGGGCACCACCGGACAGCCGAAGGGCGCTCTGCATGCCCATCGCGTGCTGCTGGGTCACCTTCCGGGCGTCGAGATGAGCCACGATCTGCTGCCGCAGGCCGGCGACCGGATCTGGACGCCGGCGGACTGGGCATGGATCGGCGGGCTCCTGGACGTGCTGATGCCGGCGCTGCATCACGGCGTGCCGGTGGTGGCGCGCCGGTTCGAGAAGTTCACCGGCGAAGCGGCGTTCCAGCTCATGCAGGATTTCGGCATCCGCAACGCCTTCCTGCCGCCGACCGCGCTCAAGATCATGCGCGCGGTGCCGGAGCCGGAGAAACGCTGGCGCTTCGCGCTGCGCTCGATCGCCAGCGGCGGCGAGACTCTGGGCGCGGAGCTGATCGAGTGGGGCAGGCGGGTCTTCGGCCTCACCATCAACGAGTTCTACGGCCAGACCGAATGCAACATGATCGTGTCATCCTGCGCACGGCTGATGACGGCGCGCGCGGGCATCATGGGCCGCGCGGTCCCGGGCCATCGGCTCGCGATCACGGACGATGCGGGCCGCGTCGCGCCGGACGGCACGCTCGGCAACATCGCGGTCCGACGGCCCGACCCGGTGATGTTCCTGGAATACTGGCGCAACCCCGAAGCGACGAAAGCCAAGTTCGCCGGCGACTGGCTGCTGACCGGCGACACCGGGATCATGGATGCCGAAGGCTGGATCAGGTTCGTCGGCCGCGACGACGACGTCATCACCTCGGCCGGCTACCGCATCGGCCCGGGCGAGATCGAGGATTGCCTGCTGGGCCATCCGGCAGTGCGTTTTGCCGGCGTGATTGGCAAGCCGAATCGCGCGCGCACCGAGATCGTCAAGGCCTACATCGTCTTGAAAGAGGGCCACGCGCCGAGCGAGACGCTGGCGCGTGACATCCAGGCGCATGTGAAGACGCGCTTGGCCGCGCACGAATATCCGCGCGAGATCGCCTTCGTGAACGAGCTGCCGATGACGACGACGGGCAAGATCATCCGGCGCGAGCTGCGGGCCCGCGCCGCTGCAGAGGACTAGGCCCTAGTTCAATATCTCGATCGCAGCCACTTCCAGCACGTCGAGGATGAGGTTGCTGGCGGCCTGGATCAGCATGACCCTGTCGTCCACGATCACGTAGCGATAGGCCGGCTGGAGCGGCGGCAATTGCACGACCAGGTCATGCGGCAGCGGGTGGTACTCCAGCCCTGGCGGCAGGTGGCCCTTGCGCGCCAGTTGCTTGGCGATGCCCGGCGGCAATTTGCCTTTCTTGGCAAGGCCCGGCGGCAGGCCTTTGTGCTTGTTCTTGTGCTTCTTGTAGTCGCGCCCTTCGGGGCTCTGCTGCCACTCGTACACGTGGCGGCGATAATAGTCGCCGATGATGCGCTTCTCGAGCTCGCCGATGAAGATGTCGACGGCGTCCGGCGATTGGCCTGACTGATCGGCCGAAACCGCACGCGACAGCAGGACGAGCGGGAGAGCCACACCCATGGCTCGCAGAACGGATCGGCGGTGGACGGAGCGCTGCATCAAGGAATCCCCGGGTGATTGATCGAAGATCAAAAGATATTGCCCGGCCACCGCCGTTGAACGCAAGAACGCGTGACCCATTTGTTCATCTCCGGTTCAGCGCGGAGACGCACAGGATCAGTAAGACGGACCGTCACCACCGCCGCCGGGCGTGCCCGGCGGAATCTGGTCGACGGTCGGCTCGGTCGGGATCGGGCCATCGCCGCCACCGCCGCCGCCGCTGCCACCGCCGCTGCCACCGCTGGTGCGCTTGGTGCCCGGCACCACGGTGCAACGATCGCTGCAGGCGAATTCCGTCTCGGTGATGTTCTGGCCATCGGGCGCGAGCACCGAAACCTGCGCGCTGGTGCTCTTGGCCGTCACAACCACCTGGGTGTCCATGGTGATGATCCCGTCGTTCATCACGATGAGGCGCGTGACGCCCGGAGCCCGGCCGATCACGACCAGGCGGTTCGGCGTCTGCACCGTGACGTCGGCGATGTTCGGATTGCCGATGACGACGTCGCTGGCGGGGTTGTCCAATTTCAGGATGCGCGCGCCGTCCAGTTCGACGGTCAAAGCATCGGCCGCGTGGGCGCTGCTTGCCGCTGACAGGGCAATGGTGGCAGCGACCATGAACGGCCAGGTCGATCGGAACATGCTCATCAATCCCCTCTTTTTAAACGATTTGTTCATCATGTTCGGCCATGCTGTTGGTCGAGTGCTACTCCATCAGAACATCCTCAACGATCAGTTAACGCGGGCTAAGAACCGCAGAGGTAAGGGGAAAAATGGTTCGATCCACGACGCGATTGCTGGGCACCGTCGCGCTTTGTTTCGCGGCTTCCGGCTGCGCAATGTACGGCGATACGACGCCCAAGCAGGAAAAGACAGCCGACGTGGAGCCCGCCCTGCGGCAGGCAGCGATGATGTCCGAGCGGAACGCCAGCTATGGCGAGGCGGCGCAGCATTATGCGGCGCTCCATGGCAAGCATCCGGAGGACAAGGCGATCACCCTCGCTCTGGCCCGCAACCTGCGCTTCGCGGGCAATCCGCAGCAGGCCATTGCCGTCCTCAACAGCGGCGCCATCGCGCAGGCGCCGGACGCCATGACCCTGCTGGAGCTGGGCAAGGACTACCTTGCCGCCGATCAGTTGAATCTCGCCAAGCCGACGCTGGAGCGCGCCAAGGCCGCCGCCCCCCTGAACTGGGAGGTCCTGTCCTCCCTGGGTGTGGTCTACGATTACGAGGGACAGTACGGCCAGGCGCAGGAGCAGTATGATGCAGCCCTGTTCCTGGACCCCGAGAACCCGACGGTTCTGAACAACAAGGCACTCTCCCTGGCCCAGCAGGGCCGGCTGGACGAGGCCGTGACGACCATGAAGGTCGCCACGGATCAGCCCTCGGCGAGCGCCCAGGCCCGCCAAAACTTGGCTCTGCTGATGGCCCTGAAAGGCGATTCGGAGGCTGCCGAGCGCCTGGCGCGCAAGGATCTGCCGCCGGCGGTCGCCGAGGCCAATATCGAATACTACAAATCGCTGGCGAAGCCCGACGTGAAGCCTCAGGTGAAGCCGACCGAGAAGGCACCGGAGCCGGCCTCGATCGACGATCTGCCGCCGCCGCCACCGCCGCCACTCGATTACTAGACCCCGACGCGCGTTTCTCACCGAAACGGCGGCCCTTCCGAAAGGAGCGGCCGCCGTTTTGATTCCATTCGAGTCAAATGCCGGCGATGTCAGTCGGCGCTCGTGCGCTTCGTCTCTCACCCTAGCAAAGGTGATGGCAGCGTCGCGATCTGGCGATAGCTTCTGTGGGCATCTCCGCGGAACGTTCTGCGCTCCACCAGTACGTCCGCGCTGACCACGAACTGCTTCTCGAACCGCAAAGCGGGTGCGAATGAATGGATGTGCCTGGCGTGCAGGAGCGCCTCGCGCTCGTAGCATCGGTCGACCAGGTCGGCGGCATGCTTCAGGTGCAGGAAGATCCCGCTCATGTCTTAGACGTCTAAAAGCTCATGGCCGTGACAAGCACGGCCATGAAGGTCTGAACCGGTTTCGACTCTGTGGTGCGACGCTTACCCGCGCGCCGCCAGCATCGCGACGATCTGGATGCCGGCCGGGGCGGCGATGATGATGAACAGCACCGGCAGGAAGAAGATGATCATCGGGACGGTGAGCTGAGCGGGCAGGGCGGCGGCCTTCTTTTCGGCCATCGACATGCGGGTGTCGCGGTTTTCCTGCGCCAGCACGCGCAAGCCGTTGGCGATCGGCGTGCCGTAGCGCTCGGATTGCAGCAGCGTGGTGGCGAGCGCTTTGAACGAGGGCATGCCGGTGCGTTCGCTGAGGTTCTCGAATGCCTGGCGCCGGTCGCTGAGGAAGGCGAGCTCGGCCGAGGTCAGGCCCATCTCTTCCGACATTTCCGGAGAGGTCTCGGCCATCTGCTCGGTCACCTTGTTGAAGGCGGCCTCGATCGACATGCCTGACTCGACGCAGATCACGATCAGGTCGAGCGCGTCCGGGAAGCCGCGCTGCAGCAGCTTCTGGCGCTTGGTGATGGCGTTGCTGAGCAGGATCTGCGGCGTGAGGTAGCCGACGGCGCCGGCGGCGAGCACGCCCGCCATGCGGACCGCCAGCGGCTTGTCCGGAAACACCATCCAGGCGTAGAGCAGGGCGACGATAACGAACGTGATGGGCAGCGCGATGCGCTTGAACAGGTAGTTCGCGACGGCGCTCGGGCTGCGCTTGCCGGCGCGCGCCAGCTTCACGCGCAATTCCTTGGCGTCCAGCAAGTCCGACATGCTGACGCCGCGCAGCGCGAAGCCCATGATGCCCTTGTTCGGCACCGCCTGAAGGCGGTTGCGCGCCTGGAATGCCTGGGTCTGCACCTGCGACAGGGCACGCCGCCGCTCCCGCACCGCGCGCAGGCGCTGCTCGAAGCGTTCGCCGCGCATGAAGGGCAGGGCCAGCGCGAAGATCGTCGCCACGGTGGCCACGAACACGATCAGCACGATCATGCTGGTCATGTTGAAACCGCCCGAAAAATCGACTCCAAATTGCTCCATGGCGGCGGTCCCTTAGATCTCGAAATTGATCATTTTGCGCATCACCAGGATGCCGATGCCGAACGAGACGGCGCCTACCACGAGGCACCAGTTGCCGGCATTGGTGGTGACGAGAAGGCTGACATAGTCCGGCGCGGTGAAGCTGAGGACGCCGGCGACCGCGAAGGGCATCGCGCCGATGATCGCGGCGGAGGATTTCGCTTCGCTCGACAGCGCCTTGATCTTGTCGCGCATCTTCTTGCGGTCGCGCAAGATACCCGACAGCTTCGCCAGCGTCTCGGCCAGGTTGCCGCCGGTGGTCTGCTGCGTAATCAGGACGATGGTGAAGAAGCGCGCTTCCGTGGTCGGCACACGCAGGACCAGGCGGTTGAGGCATTCCTCCAGGGTCAGGCCCATCTGGATGCTCTCGGTGATGTGGCGGAATTCGAGGCCGACGGGTTCGGGCATTTCCTTGCCGACGATGGACAGGCACTCGGCGACCGTCATGCCGGTCTTGACGCCGCGCACGATGAGGTCGATCGCATTGGCGAACAGGGCCGTGAACTGCTTGAGGCGCCGGTTGACCAGATGGCGCAGGACGAAGCGCGGAATTCCGAACGTGCCGACCAGCAGGCCGGCCGGAATGGTGTAGACGATCTGGCTGGCGCCGTAGACGATGAGCGTAAAGACCGCGCCGCAAATGGCGCTGTAGATCCAGAACTGCTTGGGCGTGGTCTTCAAGCCTGCCTGGATCAGCTTTTCCCGCAGCTTGTAGCCGCGCTGCTGGCGCTTCATCTGCTCGGCGGCCTTGAGCTTGGCCTCGATGTCCTTGCGCCGCATGCCGCTCTGATTCTTGGGACCGCCTTTTTCGCCGCGACCGACCGGCCCGCCGCTGACCGAGCCCAGACGCCGCTCAAGCCGCGCGCGCGGTCCGTAGAGGCTGTTCAGCAAGCCGATCGAGACGATCACGAGCGCCAGGACGAGGACGCCGACCGCGCCCATGATCATGGGGTCGAGATTGGCCAGTTTTTCAATCAACGTCTTCTCCCATGATGTCGGCCAGGTCGCGCTCTCTGCCGAAATACTTGGCCTGGTCCCAGAAGGCCGGGCGGAGACCCGTGAATTTGTGGCGGCCGACGATGCGGCCCGAGGCGTCTTCGCCCTGGATTTCGTAGACGAACAGATCCTGCAGCGTGACGACGTCGCCTTCCATGCCGATGATCTCGGTGACGTGGGTGATCTTGCGCGAACCGTCGCGCAGGCGCGCCGCCTGGACGATGACGTTGATCGAGCCGGCGATCTGCTCGCGCACGGTCTTGGCGGGCAGGTTGTAGCCGCCCATCGCGATCATGTTCTCGAGGCGCGAGATGCATTCGCGTGGGTTGTTGGCGTGGATGGTGCCCATCGAGCCGTCGTGGCCGGTGTTCATAGCCTGCAGCAGGTCGAACGCCTCGGTGCCGCGGACTTCGCCGACGATGATGCGTTCGGGACGCATACGCAGGCAGTTGCGGACCAGGTCGCGCATGGTCACCTGGCCGACGCCTTCCAGGTTGGGTGGGCGGGTTTCCAGGCGCACCACGTGCGGCTGCTGAAGCTGGAGCTCGGCCGCGTCCTCGCAGGTGATGACACGCTCGCCCTTGTCGATGAACTGGGTCAAGCAGTTCAGCAGCGTGGTCTTGCCCGAGCCGGTGCCGCCGGACACGATGGTGTTGAGCCGGCAATGGCCGATGATCTGCAGCAGCTTGGCGCCCGCCGGAGAGACCGAGCCGAAATTCATCAGCTTCTCGAGCGTCAGGCGGTCGCGCTTGAATTTACGAATGGTGAGCGCGCAGCCATCGAGTGCGAGGGGTGGGGCGATGACGTTGACGCGGGAGCCGTCCATCAAGCGCGCGTCGCAGATCGGGCTGGCTTCGTCGACGCGCCGGCCGACCGCCGAGACGATACGCTGGCAGATGTTCATGAGCTGCTGCTGGTCGCGGAACTTGATGTCCGTCAGCTCGATCTTGCCGTTGCACTCGATGTAGACCTTTTCCGGCCCGTTCACCATGATGTCCGCGATGTCGTCGCGGGCGATCAGCGGTTCCAGCGGGCCGAGGCCGAGGACGTCGTTGCAGATGTCGGTGACGAGGAGCTGCTGCTCGGCGGCACTGATGGTCAGGTTGCGGAGATTGATGATCTCCGCGACCACTTCGCCGATCGCTTCGCGGACCGACTTGTGGTCGAGCTTTGCGAGCTCGGCCAGGTCGACCGTCGAAATCAGATCGTTGAAGACGTTCTGCTTGATTTCCTGCAGGCGGCCGTCGAGCTCTCCGGGGCGGCCGGGGCCGCCGGATTTCTTCGGCGCGACAGGCGCAGCCGGAGCGACCTGGTTCGCGGCGGCCGCGACCGGGACGTTCTCGGTGGGCGACGGCTGCGTCGGTGGAGAGGAACGGCGGCCGAACATAAAGGCTTAGTCCCCCTTACGCGATCTTTGCCTGTGGTTTCTTGAACAAGCTCGGGAAGGCCATCTTCTTCTGCGTCTTCGCAGCGGCCCCCTTGGTGTTGGCGCGAACGCCGGCCCGCATTACCAGGTCGGTGAAGACGCCGATCAGCTTGTGCGACTTGAACCGGTCGCCGATCATCTTGCCGTCATTGGCGGCTTCGATGAAGGTCGCCGGATCGAACGGAATTGCCGCGACCGGCTGCACGCCGAGGGTGTTGGAGATGTCCTTCGGCAGCAGGCGGGTGCGCTTGGCGATGTCCGACTTGTTGATCACCACCTTGACCTGCTTGCTCTCGCCGCGCTTGCTGTTCAGGAAGTCGAGCAGATTGCGGGAGTCGCGGATGTTGGCGATGTCGGGCGCCAGCACCAGGACAGTCTCGTCGGCGCTGGTCAGCAACGCTTCCGACCAGTCGGTCCACACGTGCGGCACATCGACGATCACCAGCTTGGCCATCTGGCGGCAGAGATCGATCGCCTTGTCGACCGCTTCCTCGTCGATGCTGTCGTACTGGCGGAGCGCGCCGGGCGTCGAGAGGATCTGCAGGTTCTCGTCGTCGCCGGTCATGTAGCGCTCGAGCAGCGTGATGTCGAGGCGCTCGGGATCGGTGAACGCCTCGCCGAACGCCTGGCGCGGATCCTGGTTGAAGGCGAGGCCGGCAGTCCCGTAGGTCAGGTCCATGTCGGCCAGGATGGTCTTGATGTTGACCCGCTTGGCCGATGCCCATGCCATGTTGTGGGCGATGGTGGAGGCGCCGACGCCGCCGCGTGCACCGGTCACGGCCACGAACTTGCAGCGCTCCGGCCCCTTCGGGTCGTGCGCCGCGCGCTCGATCGCGTCCATCATGCCTTCGAGGCTGAGGGGCGAAACCAGGTAGTCGGTGACGCCGAGCGACACGATGCGGCGATAGACCGAGATGTCGTTGACGGCGCCGACGACGATCAGCTTGCGGCCTGGTTCGACGACCTGAGCGAGGCCATCGAGCCGCGACTGCAGCGTGCTGGTGTCGCCATCGTCCTCGACGATGATCAGATGCGGCGATGGATGGTCGGCATAGTGCGTGACCGCACGTGCCAACCCGCCGTCGCGCACCGCGACCTTACAGCGCGCGAACGCGCGCTGTTCGGCCAACGCTTTTCCGGAGGCCGAGGTCTGCTCGGCGTGGCAGAAAATGTCAATGGTCAGGCGATACTGCATGGCTTCTCTCTCACTAGCTCGCGATCTTGAAGTTGTAGTCCTGCAAGAGGTCGTTGGCGCTCGGGATCGGCTTGCCCTGCTGGTAGTTGTCGATCACGTAGAAGGCGCGGGCGCCGGACCGGCCGGGCGTCGCTTCCTGCGGATGGACGAGATCGCTCGGATTGGCCGCCATCGCATCGGTGTTGTGCTGGATGGCGCAGCCGAAGTTCGGGCTGATGGCGTTGTCGTGGCCGAAGTCCCACATACTGTCACCCCAGTAGCCGCACTCTTCCGGCGCGGTGATGTAGATCGGGAACGTCACGCTCGCCGTGCCGCTGGTCTGGGTCTCGGCCACGTAGAGGTTGATGTCGTTCGCCGGAACGCCGCGCTGCATCAGCGCATTGGCGAGCTGGAGGGCGTGCTCGCGCGCCGCCGGATCATCCGTCGACTTGCCGGGCACCGTCACTTCCAGCGGCGCTTCGCCCTGGGTGTGGTAGGCGGCGAGGAACTCGTCGATCCGTTTCGAATCGGCCGGGTTCGGCTTGCCCGCATAGAGCGGCCCCACATCCAGCCGCGCCGTCTTGCGTTGGGCGGTGGTCGGGTGGGAGTAGTGCGGGTCGTGCTGGGTGACGTCGGTTTCGCAGGCGCCGATGAACACAGCGATGAGACCGGCGCAGGCGCAACGCAACAGGGAATTGGTCACGGCTGGTCTCCTCAATTGATGATGTAGCCGATGGGGCCCTTCGGACCCTCGCTCGGTTGGCTGCCTGCAGGCGGCCGCTTCACATAGAGGCTTTGCAGGTTGCCGAGGAAGTAGCGGTCGAGATCGTGCGACGGCGCGAAGCCGTCGGTGGGCGCGGCCAGCATGTCGGGGTCGACCGGCTTGGCCAGCATGACGTTCACCAGGATGACCAGCTCCGTCTCGTTGCGCTGGAACGAGGTCGAGCGGAACAGGGTGCCCAGGATCGGCAGGTCCATCAGGCCGGGCACGCCGTTGACGCTGCTCTGGATGTCGTTCTGCAGCAGGCCGGCAATCATGATTCCGCCGCCGCTGGGCAGCTCGATCGTGGTGTTGGCGCGCCGCGTCGCAAGGCCGAGGATCTGGAAGCTGTCGTCGCCGAACGGAACAACGACGGCGTTCTGCGAGGACAGCGCGCTGACCTCGGTCGAGACCTTGAGCCAGATGCGGCCCGGCGCGATCACCACCGGCAGGAAGGCGAGGCTGACGCCGAACGGCTTGTACTCGACCGACACGGTGCCGGTGCTGCCATCATCGGATACAGCGACCACCGGGTATTCGCCGCCAGCCAGCAAGCTGGCCGGCTCGCCCGAGACGGCGAGCAGGTTCGGTTCCGCCAGGGTCCGGAGCAGGCCGTGCGTCTCCAGCAGCTGGAAGGTCGTGTCCGTATCGCTGCTGCTGATGCCGAGCACGCCCGCGAAGGTGGACGCGCTGAGGCCGGTGGCGGCGGTTGCGAGGTCGAGGGTGAGGGGGCCGAGGTTCTGCGGATCGAGGATGTTTGAGGCGCCCAGTTCCTTGAGCACGCTCTTCTGGATTTCCGCGACCTTGACCTTGATCAGCACCTGCTGATCCGAGCCGATCGTGATCATGTTGACCACATTGGTGTCGTCCGGGACAAAGCGACGTGCGATCTGCTGCGCCTGTGCCGCTGCGCCGTCCGAGCTGGCGACGCCCGAGAGCACGACCGAATCGCCGACGCCCTTTGCGTTGATGCGTTCCTTGGGCAGCAACTGGCGGATGGCGTCTTCGACCGACGAGCCGTCCGGGTTGACGACGACGTCGAGCTTGCGAATGAGGTTGCCCTTGGCGTCGACCAAAAAGACGTTGGTTTCGCCCACCGAGCGGCCGATCAGGTATACTTGGCCGGGAGCGCGCACCACCACGTCGGCGACCTCGGGGTTGCCGATGATGACGTCGCGCACCGCGCGATCAAGCTCGATCGGACGCGTCTTGTTGAGCGGCAGCTCGAACTGGTCCGAACCGGCGGCCGACGTCGCCGGCAGCGGCTCGACCGGAATCTGCACGCGCTTGACCGGCGCCGTCGCACCCTTCGTGGCGTCGAACTCGTAGGCGTCGAGCGGCACGTTGGCGGCGTTCTGGTTGGTGGGAAGGGTGCTGGTCGCGGGCAGGCCTGCTTTCGCCGGCAGCGTGGTGCTGGGCGTGCCGTAGGGGATCGGCTCGTCGCCGCTCCGCAGCAGCCGTTCGGCATCGAGCGTGCCGTCATCGAGGACGTCGCCCATGTTGGCCGGCGGATTGATGATGCCGATCACTTTCTTGACCGGCTTATTCTGCTTCGCGAGCGCATTGGCAGCGGCGCTCGCAGCGGCCGCCGCGCTATCGCTCGGCGCCGGCGTCGGCGCGGGCGTGGTGGCCTGTTGCGCGGGCTTGTTGAAGGGCACAAGCCTCTGCTCGCCCTGCTTCACCGGATTGCCGTTGGTATCGACCGGTGTCAACATGATCGCGTTGGGGCCGGCCACGGCAGGCGAGGCTGCCACTGGCACGGACTCGACGGTCGTCGCCGGTACTTCAGGCGAAGTCGCGGCCGGCGGGGTCTCCGCTAAAGTCGTGGAGGCCCCCCACAGTGCCCCAACGACCAGGATGGCTGCGATTCCGTGAAGCTTGCGCACGGCTATTTTCCTTCCTGTGAGATTGCACCGCCCCGATTGACGCGCACGCCGCCGCTGCCCCGGTTACCGTACAGGGACGCCGTGGTATGCATGGCGGAGTACGCGCGGCTGGTCGCCACGTCGGTCGTGAAGTTGAACGGATCTTCGAATGCGTCGACCTCGTCCTGCGGCGAGTCCTCGACCACCATGCTGCGCAAGACCAGCGCCAGGCTGCCCAGCTTCGTCGCGGTCAGCAGTTTCTCGGTATCGGACAGCGAAACTTCGAGCGTGGCGGTCTTCCCGACGTCGGCCGGGCCGTCTTCCGCGCTGCGGCCCAGCGACTGGTCGATCGCCAGCACCTTCACGTTGCGCAGCACCGTCTCGGTCGAAACCTTCACCAGGCTGTCGCCGTCCGGCAGCATCAAGGCCGAGCCTTCCGGCAGCTTGTTGCCGTTTTCATCCGTGCCCGGCTCCCACGAGATCGACAGCATCACGTCGACATAGTCGCCCGGCGCGATGAAACCGCCCGATGCGCTCGCGGCACTGATGCCGATCGAGACGGCGCGCATGCCCGGCGCGACAACGGCGGAGCCGATGCTGCGGTCGCCGCGTTGAATCAGCTGATCCGGGCTGATCGGTTCGTTGGCGAAGATGCGCCGACGCGCGACCGCTCCGATGATTGCGTTGTCGGCGGGGCCTGAGGACTTCGCGCTCGTGTCCCCTGCGTCGCTCTTGGGCTTCTTGGCCGTATCGCCAGCTTCCTCGCGCACGACGAGACCGACTTGCGTCGGCGGCACAGTCGCTGACGGCACGACGAATTCGTTCTCGTCGATCATGCGTTCTTCGACGAGCGCCTTCGGCCATTCGGCCCACGTCACGTCTTTCACCGCGAGAATTTCGCCGGGATTGATGGTGCGACCCGCGACGAGCACCTTCACGACGCCCTGCGGTTTCTCCTCCTGCACAACGACAGGCTGAGCCTGCCGTTCGAGGAACACTTTGACCAGAAACGCCGCGGCGCCCGCGAGTACCAAGGCGATGACGGCGAGCATGATGACGGATGGCCTCATGGAAAAACCTGCTCCTCTTCCCACGAAATTCTGCAACGCGGACTTGTGCGAGTGTCCGCAATCATCCCGATGCTAGGGACCCATGGTGAAGGATTGGTAAATTCTGGAGGCGCTATTTGCGCTTTACTGCGAGAAGCAAGAACTTGGGTTCATCACACGCGCCGACGGGCCGCCTCGCCGGTATTCGCGCGCCATCCGGCAAGTTCGACAAAACTCGCGAAAATTGACTTTTAGAATTAGTTCCTAGCCTTCGAACTGCTATTGCATCCACGGCCAGAGCGAAGCGAACGGCGAATGAACGCTCGTGACGAAGAAGTCGAGACCGGCAAGCGCGATTGCCACGCCATAGGGGATCCGGTTCGGAACCTTCGGATGATTCGGCGTGTCGGAGGATGGAGCGTCGGATGATAGCGCATTGGGCGACGATGCGGGTTCGTTAGCGATCGCCGGCCGCTGGAGCCGGCGCCTGATCAGCCACACGATTGCAAGCAACCCGCCTGCCGCTGTCATGACGAGGAGGAACCGCTGCAGGTCGGCAAAGCCGGTCCACAGCGCCATCGCCGCGATCAGCTTCACGTCGCCGCCGCCGAACAGGCCGAATGCAAACAGGCCGGCGCCGAGCAGGTACATGGCGACGCCCGCGCCCACCGACCAGGCAATGCCAGGCCAGGAGAAGTTGAAGGCCGCGCCGACGGCAAACGCGATCACGATCGCATAGACGACGACGTTGCGAATGCGATAGCGGGTGATGTCGGTGATGGCGGCCGTGACCAGCAGGATCATGGTGGCGGCCGCGGCGATGAGCTGGATCCAATCGCTGATGGTCATGGGCAGATGGAATCGATCAGATGGTTGAAGCCGAGGCGGAACGTGCGACGAAGCATCGCAGAGCGACCTGTTCAGTGGCAAGAGCGATCGAGCGCCCAAGCACGTATCCATGCCGGTCGCTTCCGAAATCCGGCGCCGAGTCGAGGAAGCGACGTCCCGGCCGGCGCCATCAGGTGGAAGGCAATGCGCGAACCAGGACGCGGGCAGCAAAGTGACGCCGGACGTTGAGTTCCAGAAACGCAGACGGCGGGCCCGAAGAATCAGGCCCGCCGTTAGCTGTTCACACGGAGGCTAGTTCAGAGAACCGCCCAGCGTGGTCCCGATATACACGAACACCGCCTCGAGCTTGCTGCCCACCATCTGCACGGTCGTGATGATGACGATCGAAATCAGACCGGCAATCAAACCGTACTCGATGGCGGTAGCTCCCCGCTCGTCGCGACGAAGCCTACGAAGTAACCGAAACATCGTTGGTTCCTCCCGCGCGGACCTTCGGATACGCCCCGAAAGGGCGCTGGTTAGTCCCAGAGTGGAGACGGCGGACCAGGGTGACCCGTCCGCCGTCGGCCACTCAAGTCACGACTACTGCAGCGCGCCGCCCAGCGTCGAGCCGATATAAGTGAACACGGCCTGCAGCTGGCTGCCGACGGTGGACACGGCGGTGATGATGACAACCGAAATCAGACCAGCGATCAGACCATATTCAATGGCCGTGGCGCCGTTCTCGTCCTTGCGCAACTTGCGGAAGAAGCGAAGCATCGTTAGTTCCTCCTAATCGACGTGGCGCCCCGACGGCGACCACTTCCACTCCACCCATGCGGCACCGGATTGTTTGCCGCCGAATGTCACATGAGCTAATAATCAACTGGCACGTTAACACAAGTAAAAATCAGAACTCGTCCGAAGATTTATTTTAGATAACTACAACAAAATATGTTTTCTACTTTAATAACCCGGTAAGCATAGTATTCGTTTGGGCCGTTTCCTGAACTTGATCTGCGACCCGGGGACCGCCCCGAGGCGCTGGAAACATGCCTGTTATAGGCGCCAGATATTAACGAACGGTGAAAAGGTCCGGGAAAAGTCACTACCCACCACCCCAATCTGTGGGTAATCCGCCACTGCGTCGCCTGGAATTGGCGAGTAAAATTTTAAGTAAATCTCGGTCAATACTGCGCGATCTCAAATATTCAAATGAATCCGCGGTGATACTGCTTTCGGCCCGCGCAATGGCCCGGAACAGCGCCGCGAACGCTTATGATCCAGCCTGGCTTGCCTCTGCAAAAAGAGGTCCCCTCTCGGGGATAAACCGGACTCGCCGGAAATCTGGCTGATTGGCCGAGTCTGACCCACAACGACCTGGGCACGGTCGGCGTCCGAATTCTTTGTCTGCTCAGGACAGCTTGTTGAGCAGTGCCCTGGCATCCTTGAGATCCGGGGTGTCAAACCCCTCCGTGAACCATGCGTAAATCGGCGTAAGCAGCTCACGCGCCGATTCGACCTTGCCCTGCGCGTGCCATAGCCGAGACAAACTGGTCGCCGCTCGCAATTCGAGCGACTTGGCGCCCTGACTCTGGGCCACGTTGATTGCCCGCTTGTAAGAAGCCTCCGCCGCGGTGGCGTTGTCCGCCGTGAGGGAGAGCAGCAGCTGGCCTTTCAGGCGATGTAGCTCAGCCTCCCACCAACGCTCGTCCATTTCCTCTGCCAGGGCGAGAGCTTCATCGAGCACTCTCAACCCCATTGCCGGCTCGCCGAAGCGCTCATTCGCGTCGGCCAACAGGGCAAGGAGGAACGGTCTGTGGACTCGGTGATGCGTGACCTCACGATTGGCATAGGCCTCGCGCATCTGCCCGACCGCGGTCTGCGTCGGTGCCTGGTCGACCAAGGTCCATGCAAGGATAACTTCGGCCTCACCACGAAAAAATGGCAGTCGCTGACGTTCGGAGAATTCCTTCAATGTTATTGCATGCTCCCGAGCGCCGATCCGGTCGCGACGAAGGACGTCCAAGTAACAGCCGCCGATGCGGAGGGCGTGAGCCACCCCGAGTGCGTGACCTATTTCCTCAGCGAGGGCGATCGCGTCGCGACCCGCCCGCTCGGCCTGCATGGGATAGCCGAGGAGCCACAGGTCGAGAACAAGCCACGCCAGGCCGGCCGACCGTTGATCCGTCCCGTATTGGAAGGTGAGACCCTTGTGCTTCGACGGGTCGTAGAGGGTCAAGACCTTCTCGAAACAACTGCGGCTGGCGGACGGGTCGCCGCGCTCCAGTAAGGAGATCCCGAGCATTCGGCGGGCTGCCAATGCGGGGCCGTCTTCGCCCTGCTCCTCGGCCAAGCGCAGAAATTCCTCGGCTAGTTGGCGCGCTACTCGCTGCTCGCCGCAGCTCATGCGAAACACGATTTGTCCATAGAGGATGGGGAGGAGCTGTTCGGCACTGCCCACGCGCTCGCACAACTCGCGGGCACGTTCGTAAGCAGCGCCGACTTCGTCTCCGGAGTAGCCCTTTGTGGCTATCAGCGGCAGCCCCAGCGCCATCTGCAACGCCAGCTCCCGGCGGACACGCCCGTCAGTGTCCGGAAGGCTCCCGAGCAGCTCCAACCCACGCCGGAGGTGAGCAACGGCCTCTGGATTAGCCGAGCGTTCCGCGGCACGCTGCCCTGCCTTGAGCCACTGATCGATAGCCTGCTCCGTCTCGCCGGCCTCGGTATAATGGTGGGCGAGCAGTTCTGGCTCGGCCGCCGCGCGCTCGGGGAAGTAATCTTTCAAGACCTGCGCAATTCGAGAATGCAGTTGCTGGCGTCGGCCCTTCAGCAAGCTCGCATAAGCCGCGTCCTGCACCAGCGCATGCTTGAACCGATAAGCGGCGTTGGGCGGTATACCACGGCCGAAGATAAGCTCGGCGCCCGTCAATTGCGCGATCGCATCCTGCAGCTCTCCCTCCGGCCGCCCTGAGACAGCGGACAACAACTCATAGGGGAACTCCCGACCCAGGGCCGCGCCGATCTGCGCCGTTTCCTTGGCCGGACCCAGTCGATCGAGCCGCGCCAGCAAGGAATCGTGCAGCGTGGTCGGAATTGCCATAGCCGGCAACGGACCGCTCAGCGCGTAATGATCGCTGGCTTCGCGCAGAAGGCCCGATTCGAGCAGCGTCTTCGTTAGTTCTTCGAGGAACAGCGGGATCCCGTCGGTCTTGGCCACGATCTGATCCAACACCTCTTTGGGTAGTGGCTTGCCACCTGTCAGCGCGTCGATGAGTGACGCGCCCTGGCGTCGGGCCAGACGCCCGAGGGTGAGGAAACTGACGTGGGCCCGGCCGGTCCAGGGAAACACGAACTCGGGCCGGAAGGTAATGATTGCCAGCACCCGCAGGTGCTGCACACGCTCAACCACCAGTTCCAGGAGTTCGAGCGTCGATGGGTCAACCCAATGCACATCTTCATAGACTGCCAGCACCGGCTTCTGCGAAGCGAGCCCCGCCAACTGCTCGACAATAGCGTCAAGCGTTCTCTGCTTCTGGGCATCCGGCGTCAGGTTGAGAGGGGGGTAGCGCTGGCCGGTCGGGATTGAAAGAAGCGCGGCCATCAATGGGGAGACGTCGCGTACTTTGCTGATCGCCTGCGCGATCAGTGCTTCCAGCTTATCGAGCTTTTGGTCAGGTAGATCTCCCGGGTCGAACAGCGCAGCATGCTCAAGCAACTTGATGACAGGGTAGAAGGCACTGTTGGCGTGAAACGGTGAGCAGAAGTGGCTCAAAGGTGTATAGGGTTCGTTCCCAAGCTGGTCGCGAAGCGCGCCGATCATGCGCGACTTGCCTATGCCTGGCTCGCCTGAAAGCAGGACCACCTGACCTTCACCTTCCTTGGCCAGTTCAAACCGCTCCATGAGCAGCCCGATCTCATGCTCGCGTCCGATGATTGGGGTAAGCGCTGTTCCATGCAGGGCCTCGAAGCGGCTCTCAGTCGGACTATCTCCCATGACCCGCCAGGCTCGAACAGGATCTTCAAATCCCTTGACGCGATGCGCCCCGAGATCGGAAAGTTCGAATAATCCTCCGACAAGTTGGCGCGTGGTCTGGGCAATCACCACGCTGCCCGGTTCCGCTAGAGCCTGCAGCCGTGCCGCAAGGGCCAGAGCGGAGCCAACAGCGGCATCTTCCCGCGCCTGCTCTTGATCGAAGAGTTCGCCAATCACGACGACGCCTGTCGCGATGCCGACCCGCGCAGCAAGTATCTGACCTAGAGGCATACCCGCATAGGAGACGGCACCGACAATGGCGAGTCCGGCTCGCACCGCCCGCTCGCCCTCATCTTCATGCGCCTTGGGCCAGCCGAAGTAGGCGAGCACTCCGTCGCCCCAGAAGTTGGCGACGTGCCCCTCGAAGCGATCGACCTCGCCTACCACTGCGTTTTGGTAAACGCGAACAACGTCACGCATCTCCTCAGGGCCGAGTCGGCGGCTAAGTTCGGTCGAGTTAACGAGATCAATGAACATTGCGGTGAGTTGCCGCCGTTCAGCATCCGCCATCCTTACGGGCGCCGGCTGCGGTTCCAACTCAGTTAAGGGGAGTGTTGTGGTTCTTGGCCTTGGAATCGCAGAAAGGGTCGCAATCGCGTCCAATAGCTTGCGACGGTGCCCGACAGAGGTCACGCCGATCGCAATGAGATCCTCCGCAGTCAGCCGCGGTAGGATCTCGAAGTCGATGTTGTTGTCATGGAAGGCCCGTTCGTACTGCCCGAGCCCCAGGCCCCGCAGCCAATCCGCGACGTACACCTACGTCCTCCCGTCCAGGCACCGACACGCTAATACAGATGGTATAGCCGCGACTATGGAAATCCAGCGCCGCGAACGCTTATGATCCAGCCTGGCTTGCCTCTGCAAAAAGAGGTCCGCTCTCGGGGATAAAACGGACTCGTCGGAAATCTGGCTGATTGGCTGAGTTTGACCTATTGCGGACGTCAGACCCGATAGATTTCGCGTCGGAGCATCCATCCTTCAGCTCTTGCTTGAGGATATGCCATCGAGGCTCTGATGCTGCTGCCAGGCACGCACGCCATCGGTCACACGTTCGTAGAAATTGTTCGAGCCCACAGCCGCCTCTAAGCCCCCCAGCTGCATTCGCCTACGGACCTCGTCGCGCACGCGAGCGAATGCAAACGTGACCCCATAGCCTTGCAGGTCCTTGATGAGGCTCACCAGCGCGTCGCAGGCGGTGGTATCGATAAGGTTCACCGAGCCCGCATCCAGAAGCACATGCGTGGCCGGCGGGCGGCTCGTGGCCAGCGCAGCCCTAAGCCCCTGGCCGACGTGACCGACACTGGCGAAGAACAGGTCGCCCCCGGCGCGCCAAATTAGAAGCTTGGGGAAGGTGAGCGCCTCTGGGTGTAGTTCGACGTCGCGATAGGCCTCCGTGCCCGGTAGCTGGCCAAGCACCGCGCCTTGGGGGTGAGTGGCCCGATAGACAACCATTAACAGCGCCAGCACCACACCGAGGGTGATGCCCTGGAGCACGCCTAGTGTCAGCTCGCCGACGATCACGACTACCGCGACCATGAACTCCCACCGGCTTCGGACAAACAGGTTGCGCAGATAGCCAGGCTTGGAAAGGTGCAGCATTGCCGCAATGACGATGGCACCAAGCGTCGGGTGAGGCATCCCACGGAACAGTGGCGTCAGCAGTACTAGAGTGAGGAAGCAAAGGATCGCAGCGACGATGTTGGCGAGCTGTGTGCGAGCGCCTGCGGCCATGGCTACTGAGGTCTTGGACAGGCTGCCGACAACCAGGAAGCCGCCGAAAAGCCCGCTGAGGATGTTGGCCGGGCCATGGGCGACCAACTCCTGATTCGGATCGATGGCGCCGCCGGTCTGTGCCGCGGCCGCCTTCGCTCCGCCGAGCGCCTCGGCATAGCCGACCAGCACGATTGCGAGCGCACCAGGCACGAGCTCCCACAAGATTCTAGGATCCGCAATGGGTGGTGTGAAGTGAGGCAGGCCGGATGGTAGGTCGCCTACCACGCTAACGCCGGCGCCTTCACCGCCAAGCAGGGTGACGAGGATCGTGGCCGCTACAGCAACAATGAGAGCGGCCGGTATTCGTGGTAGTAAGCGGCGGAGAAGTTGCAGTGCCAACAGGCTCAACAAACCCGTCAGCGCGGGAATGAGGGCGACGTCGGATAGATGCTGCAGCACGAACCAGAGCTTGGCGAAAAAGTTGCCAGACGTGCCCTGTATCCCCAGCAGATGTGGCACTTGGCCGATAATGGTGACACAGACAAGCCCTTCAATGAAACCCCGCATGACTGGTGTCGGGATGAAAGCTGCAATCCATCCCATGCGGAGCACGCCAAAGAATAGGAAGAACGCACCGATCAGAATCGCGAGGGTGGACGTGAGCGTGTTGAATTCCGCAGTCCCCTGCGCCGCGATGGCGCCCACCGTCAGGGCGGAGATCAGGCCGGTGGCGGTGTCCGGTCCGACGACCAGCAGGCGAGACGTACCGAGCAGTGCATAGGCGATCAGTGGAGGGATAATCGTGTAGATGCCCGCGATGGGTGGAACGCCAACGATGCCTGAATAGGCCATGCCCTCTGGCACCATGACTGCCCATAGGGCGAGGCCGGCCAACGCGTCCGGCAGCAACCACTCACGTTGATAAGCAGGGAGCCAGGCGAGGATGGGCAGCACACGTTGCGTGATGGAGATACGTTGGGTCCAGGTTGTCATTGTCGTCAGCCACCAAAAACAACTGCAACCGGCACCATAGCCACTCTTCGCCTGCGCTATCGCGTCATCGAAACGGAAAGTCGCGCACGGCGATCCGCATGACCCGCCTCCAGGCGCCGCCGCCATAATCCGGACACGAGTAGGTTACACCCGTCACGCGATCTTCGTCGAGTTTGCGCTTGGCAACATCAGTTCGGGCGCTACGCGAAGCAACGGTGTCGCGAGTTCCAGGAAACCGTGTCCGCACTCGTGCCTCGCAGGCGAGCCGGCGGGTCTTTGACGGGGGAGCTGCGCTTTTGGTCGCGATCGAGGCCGGGTACCCCCTTCAAGACCGGTGGTCGCGCATGAGCGTATTCCAGGCCGACTTAAGCGTTCTAAAGGGCCGTTCTTGGCACCAAGCGGACGTCAATGCGCCGACAGACCAAAGTCTGCTATACCGAAAGTTCGGTCCAAGAACTTGACCGCGGGGACACCCCACACTCGGACTCGACCGAGCAAGGGGAGATGACCATAATCTCAGCCTCATCGCGGCAAACTGCCGGTTCAAAAACTAGGCTGCTGGGCGGGGGACCATGGAACCGCTTGCCACCAACAACGCCATCACAGGACCTTTATTGGACAGGGTGATGGAACTCCGCTGGGAAGATGGGCCGCCGGATCTACCGCTGCTCATCAAGCAGTGCTTGCTCGATTGGCTCGGCGTGTCCATCGCCGCGGCCACGGCCCTCCCGGTGCAGGTCCTGCGCGACGAGTTGCAGGAGCAAGGCGGTCATCCACATGCATTCGTTTTCGGAAGCTCGAAACGCCTGCCAACCCAGCAAGCGGCCCTGCTGAACGGCACGATCTCGCACTTGCTCGACTATGACGACGTCAATTTGACGTTGCCTGGCCACTGCACGGCCCCGGTTCTAGCTGCCGTGTTGGCGCTGGCGGAACGTTGCGGCGCGAGCGGGTCAGTGGTGATGAATGCCTTTCTGACCGGCTATGAAACGACCTGTCGGATCGCGCTTCTGGTCGCGCCAGCACACTACACGCGCGGATTCCATGCAACTGCCACGATCGGCAGTCTTGGGGCGGCAGTTGCGTGCGCTCGGCTCATTGGGTCGGATCGCGGTGCGACAACCCGTTCGCTTGGCATCGCCGCGACCCGGGCCGCCGGCCTGAAGGCGATGTTTGGCACATCGTGCAAGGCGCTGCATGTCGGAATGGCTGCCGCAACGGGCGTACTCGCTGCAACGTTGGCTCGCCGCGGTTTTGATAGCCGCGAAGATGCGATTGAATGTGCGCAGGGTTTTGCCGCCACGCATAGCTCCGACTTCAACAGCGAAGCGGCGCTGCGGGATCCCGAGGGCGGCTACCATCTCTTCAATAACCTCTTCAAGTTTCATGCCGCCTGCTATGAAACGCAGGCGGCCATGGAATGCGGCCACCAGCTCCGCCGGGCGCATGGTTTTCAGCCGGATGAGATACGCGCCGTTCGCTTGCGGGCAAACAGGCACTGCAATGAGATCTGCAATATCCCGGAGCCGCGGACCGGGATGGAGATGAAGTTCAGCTTGCGTGCGACGGCGGCACTGTCACTCGCCGGACTGGAGACAGCGCGCCCTGATGCGTTTAGTGACGAAAACGCGCGGTCATCGAAGTTGAACGGACTTCGTGAGAAGGTCGCCGTGGAACTGACGGCAGATCTCGCGCTAACCGAGAGCGAAATGGACGTGGAACTTCACAATGGCCAAAAGCTCACGGCAAGGAAGGATTGCGGGATACCGATGAAGGACCGTGCAGAACAGGGGCGGCGTGTCGCCGACAAGTTCCATGCCCTTGCCGCACCTGTTCTGGGTAGAAGACGGACCGACTTGCTCACGTCCCTGGTCGATAAAATGGAGATATCGCCGATAGAGGCCATAGC